>Ga0233393_1000087_pt1 | contig 41713 bp, 38 predicted proteins | sample 21DmetaG_FD_183170 | JGI IMG/M metagenome (GOLD analysis project Ga0233393, IMG submission 183170) | Seawater microbial communities from Monterey Bay, California, United States - 21D | ecosystem: Environmental > Aquatic > Marine > Coastal | place: USA: California | collected 2016-10-24 | reverse complement strand
CCTGCTTAGCAAAGCTAGTCATTTGTTGATAATTAAAAGTGAATATATGGTATGGAAAGAACAAAAGAATAATCTGATTTTTATATTTGTATATGGAATCTTTTTTAGTTTCAGCATTAAAATACAGACCTACATCTTTTGATGAGGTAGTAGGACAAGATAGTATAACAAAGACTTTAGGAAATAGCCTCAAAACTAATCAGCTCCCTCAAGCACTTCTTTTTTGTGGACCTCGAGGGGTAGGAAAAACATCTTGTGCACGTATTTTAGCCAAACAAATTAATACAAATAATAGCGATACTTCTAAAGATTTTGCTTTCAATATTTTCGAACTTGATGCCGCCTCAAATAATTCAGTAGAAGATATTAGAAAGATTAATGAGCAGGTTCGGATTCCTCCGCAAATAGGAAGCCATAAAATTTATATCATAGATGAGGCACACATGCTTTCCAATGCAGCCTTTAATGCTTTTTTGAAAACACTTGAAGAACCACCAAAACATGCGATTTTTATATTAGCAACTACAGAAAAAAATAAAATCATATCCACTGTTCTATCACGCTGTCAAGTATATGACTTCAAGCGTATTTCGGTTGAGGATATTCAGTCATTTTTAGTTAAAATTGCAAAAGAAAGAAAGCTAGAATTCGAAGAAAATGCTTTTTACTTAATAGCTCAAAAGGCTGAAGGAGCTTTAAGAGATGCTCTTTCTATATTTGATCGAATGGTAAGTTTTACTAAAGGAAATCTTTCAGAATCTGCGGTAGCAGATAACTTAAATTTATTAGATCATCAAACTTATTTTGAATTAGGTGAACTCCTTTTTCAAAGAAAAATCCCACAGATACTTATATCTTATGATAAATTAGTTAAACGTGGGATTGAAAGTATACAACTAATTAAAGGATTAGGAGATCATTTTAGGAATTTAGTATTTGCTAAAGACCCTAAAACAGCGGCTTTAATTGAAGTTGGAGAAAGTATTCGTAAATCCTATACAGAAATTACCCAAACTCTTTCTAATGATTATCTCATGGATGGGATCGAAATAATTAATTCTTGTGAAATAAATTTTAGAAATGTCAAAAATAAAAGGATTCACATAGAATTAACCCTAAAGCAACTAGCCTCACTTCATTTTAATGAAGAAAAAAAAAAGGATATATAATTACACCCAATGAAAATGATAGACTAGTAATAAATTCCGATTTAAGCTCTTCATTTTCAGTTCCTCACTCTAAAAATTCATTAAATAAAAATAAAAAATCTCGCTTAGCTATAGAAAAAGAGAATCAAGAAACATTGATTGAAAAGGCTCAGGACGATAAAAAAATCATTTCAAATATCAGTGATAAAGATCTTGATTTTCCTAAATCTAAAAATATAGATTTAAAAACTCCTGTTTCTGGTTTTTCACTTTCAAGCATTGCACTTAAAAAAGCTGTAAGCAATATTAATAGTTCCAAAGAAAAAGATATTGATAAGCCAAGACATGATTTTGAATTTAACACACTTGAATCTCTTTGGAAAGAATATATATTAAACTTGAAAAAAAAAGGGAAGAAGAATATAGCATCAATATTTGGAGTCAGTAGTATTAACTTAAAAGGGGCTAACGAAATTTCTTTAACAGTTCCTAGTGAAATGAACAAAGTCGAAATGATGAAAGAAATGGATAATCTTCTTCCTTTTTTGAGAAAAAGATTAAATAATTATGGTATTAAAGTAGAAATTCTCATTTCAGAAGCCACTAAAGAAGAATTAGTATATTCTGTTAATGAAAAATATAAATACCTTAAAAAACTAAATCCGTCATTAAAAGAGCTAAGAGACAGATTTGATTTAGATTTTTGAAAAAGTTTTCTCGTTTCACCAAAAACAATAATATATTATTTTTTAAGATCTAGCATCTATTATAATGTCAATATATATTGGTTAATCAGTTTAGTTTTTATTCTTATATAACTCTCGAATCATTCCATCGGAAAGACCAACTTTTGGCACATAAATAACTTTTGCTCCACTCCATTCAAATATTTTTAAAAAAAGTTTAGTTGCTGGTATGATAACATCAGATCTATCTGGATTTAATCCCAAATCAATAATTCGCTCTTCATAACTTAACTCATTTAACTTATTGTAAATAAGATTTAATGTTAAAAAAGTAATGGGACGATTATCTTTTACATTAGAAATTTTATGCAACTTGTTAATATTCCCACCTGTTCCTAAAAGATAAACTTTAGAATAAATTTTAGTATGTTTTTTTACCCATATTTCTAATTGATTCCAAATTCGCTGATCAAAATCCTTGTTTAATAATCGAACCGTTCCAATCTTAAAAGAATTTGAATTTAGTCTTTTACCTCCTTTTAAGATACTTATTTCAGTACTTCCACCTCCCACATCTATACAGAGAAAAGTCTTTTCAATATCAATATTTTCAAAAACATTGGTATTAGAAATGATTTTAGCTTCTTTTTTTCCATCAATTATTTCGATTTGAATTTTAGATTTATTAAAAACTCTTTCTACAACCTGTGAGTAATTTTTTGCACCTCGAAGCGCAGAAGTAGCAAAGGCAAGATAATCTTCTACGCCATGAACTTTCATAAGCAATCGGAAAGCCTTCATTGATTTAATAATACGTCCTATATTTTTTTTTGAAATTTCACCTTTAGTAAAGGCATCTTGCCCTAAACGGATTGGAACTCTTACAAGAGCATTTTTTTGAAAAAAAACTTGACCTTTATAATCAATCACATTAGAAACAAGTAATCTAACAGCATTGGAGCCAATATCTATTGCTCCGTACTTCCTAATTTTCATTGATCTACCTCTTTTTTATAGTATTCATAAATTTCAAACTGAGAGCGGTTAGGTTTTGAGTTATTTTTAACAAAATTATTTTGAATAGGACCATTCAATCTTCTAGCTTTAACATTGTCATTCCATATAATATCAAAAACATCTTTAATTTGACGTTGTAACTCTGGGTCGTATATTGGAGCTGCAACCTCTAATCGATTTTCAATATTTCTTGTCATAAAATCTGCTGAAGATATGTATGTAATTAGAGAACCACCATTTATAAATTCATATACCCTAGGGTGCTCTAAAAATTTATCCACAACACTTAAAACCTCTATATTTTCACTCATTCCCTTAATACCTGGAATCAAACAACAAATACCTCTGACAACCATTTGAATTTTTACACCTTCACTGCTTGCTTGATAAAGTTTTTCAATTATTGAGAAATTAGTAATTGCATTCAACTTAAGACGAATTCCACTTGGAAGTCCTATTTTATGATTTTCAATCTCCTTGTTAATCATTTTAACCAAAGCATTGTGAGTATGATGAGGAGATACTATAAGGTGTTTATAAGCTTTAAGCTTATAATGTACTTGTAAAAAGTTGAAAACTTTATTTACTTCTTTAAGTACTTTTTGATTTGATGTAAACAAGGTATAATCTGTGTAAACTTTTGCTGTGTCTTCATTAAAATTACCAGTACTTATAAAACCATATCGTCTTTTTTTCCCTTGAGTTGACTTTTCAATAACGCATATTTTAGAATGGACTTTTAAACCAGGAATACCAAAAATAAGTTCTACCCCAGCAGCCTGCATTTGTTCAGCATATATTATATTATTGGTTTCATCAAAGCGTGCTTGAAGCTCTATTTGAACTAAAACTTTTTTTCCATTCTTGGCAGCATTAATTAAAGAACTTGCAACATTCGAAAGTCTAGAAAGACGATAAATTGTTATTTTTATAATTGTTACTTCTGGATCTAAAGCAGCTTCACGCAAAAATTTTATAACGAATGAAAAACTATGATATGGAGTGTATAATAGATAATCTTTTTGCTTTATTGCTTTAAAAATACTTTTCTCCAAAGAAAGGCCATTTATTGGTAGGGCTTCTTTTCGATCATATTGTAAATCACATCGATTTAATTGTGGAAAGTTCATATAATCTCTTCGATGATGATAACGACCTCCAGGAATAAGGCTATCGTTAGTGCCAACACCAAGAATTTTTTTAACCATATTAATAGCTTCTTTAGAAATATCTTTATCATGAACTAGACGAACAGGTTCTGCAAGAAAACGATCCCGTACACTTTCAACAATTTTATCTATATAACTCTTTGACACATCACCTTCCATATCTAATTCTGCATCACGTGTGACTTTAATCATGTGAGACTCTATATGAGTATATTCGAAAAAATTGAAAATTACATGAAAATGATATCGTATCAAATCGTCAAGAAACATAACGTATTTCTTGTCGTTAATACTTGGTAAAACAATAAAACGGTCTAAATCAGTTGGCAATTCAATTAAAGCAAATTGTGTCTTAACTTCTTTTTTTTCATCAAAAATTAACTTTACTGCTAAAAATGCATTATTATCTGAAAAATCCTGATTATCATCTTCAGAAACAATAATCGTCATTAATGAAGGGCTAACTTTTTGTATAAAATACTCTTTTAGAAAAGTCTCATGTTCCTTTAGAACTTCACTTTCATTAATAAAATAAATCTCTTCTTTTTCTAGCTCTACTTCAATAGAACTAAGAATCTGTGTACTTTCTTTTTGTTGTTTAATTACTTTTTGAGTAATAGTTTTCAATAAATCTGAAGCGGTCAAACCTCCAAATATATTTTTCCCTGATTTTTCTGATTGAGCAATTCGCTGAACAGTTGCAAAACGGACCTGAAAAAATTCATCTAAGTTATTAGAGAAAATTCCTATAAAACGAAGGCGCTCCAAAAGTGGAACATCTGGATCGGCTGCTTCTTGAAGTACACGCCCATTAAAGTCTAACCAACTTAATTCTCTGTTGAGATACCTTTCTTGCTTTTTCATACTACTTTAAAATTATTTTTGGTATTCCTAAAGTTAATGCTCCATCTGCTATATTAATCCAGTTACTTTGTTGAAATTCTAATTTTGCCCATGCAGAAGTTGGTAAATAATCTAATTCTGTATTACTAAGATATGACGCTGCATCAGTAAATGCAGGATTATGACCAACACAAATAACACTCTCATATTTATCCGATAATTTCTTTAAAAAATCAATCAATTTTGAGGCTTCGAAGGTATAAAGGTCCTCAACAAGATTAACTGTTTTAAAAGAAATTAATAAGCTATTAACCAAGATTGATGCTGTATGTGTAGCTCTATTTGCAGTACTTGAAAAAATAATTTCAGATGAAGAAAAAATTTCAGGATTATGCATTGCCATTTGTTTAATTCGTTTTATTCCCTTTTTACTTAAGGGTCGGTCACGATCTTCTAAATTAAATTCCCATGAAGATTTAGCATGACGTATTAAAACTAATTTTTTCATATCATGGTGCTAATCGTTCTAAATCCCATAATCCTGTTTTACGTAAATGGCAACGTATTCGATCATGTAATCGATTGGGTCTACCTTGCCAAAACTCGATAGATTTAGGAATGACCAGATAACCACCCCAGTTATCTGGACGAGGAATTTCTTCATTTTTATATTGAATCTCTAAAGCATTTAATTTAGCTTCTAAAATTGTTCGATCTGAAATTACATTACTTTGATCAGATACAATAGCTCCTAATTGACTTCCTTTTGGTCTTGAATTAAAGTATTCATCTGAAAGGTCTGAAGGTGTTTTTTGAATCAATCCTTTAATAATTACTTGACGCTCAAGAGGAGGCCAAAAAAAAGATAATCCAACTTTTGGATGATGAGCAATTGCTAACCCTTTCTCACTTTGGTAGTTTGTATAAAAAACAAAGCCTTTATCTGTAAAAGCTTTAAGCAAAACCACTCTAGACTTTGGAAAATCGTCTATCCCCAGGGTCGCTAAGGACATCGCGTTAGCTTCTTCAATTTCAGAATGATTAGATGCTTCATCAAACCATTTTTTAAAAAAACCTATAGGATCGTCGCCAACATCAGATAAGTCTAATGAACTTTTATCGTATGACTTTCTTAGTTGTCCTAAATCTTCTTTATCCATATATTATGCAATTTACAATTGATTTTATTTAAATAGAAAAAGTTTTTAAATCTTCAGATAAAAGAATTGATTCAAAAACTGTAGAAGCTTCTTTAATAAAGTCCTTTTTATCAGAATAACGACTCGAATAATGGCCTAATAATAGTTTTTTTACATTTGCAGAATTTGCAATTTTTGCAGCTTGAAGTGCTGTACTGTGTTTAGTTTTTTTTGCTAAATCTGCATGTTTTTCTAAAAATGTAGCTTCATGGTATAACAAGTCAACCCCCTTTATAAGTGAAATCAATTCCTTATTGTATGCTGTGTCACTACAATATGCATATTTTTTTGAGGGTTCTGGATTTAAAGTAAGCTCTTTATTTTCTTTAAAGATTCCATTCGCTAGCTCTATACCAAAACCGTTTTGTAATTGAGAGTAATGGAAAGGTTCTAAATTCAAACTTTCTATGGCTTTAGAATTTATTTTACGTTTGACCGTTTTAGTAGTAAATAGAAAACCATTTGTGTAAATACGATGATCTAATGGCAGCGTAGAAACACAAATAGTATCGTCCTCGAATATTTTTTCACTATTTGGTGATGATAATTCGTGAAAATGTAAAGAATAATCTGTCCAAGAATTCGACATTTTTAGCTGTAATGTAATAATTTCTTTAATTCCCTTGGGTCCATATATATTAAGTTGAGTTGTACGACCAAGTAAACGAAATGTACTTATCAAACCAATGAGACCGTAAAAGTGATCTCCGTGCAAATGAGAAATAAAAATATGCTTAATGCGAGTAAATTTAACTTTTGCTCTTCGCAATTGCATTTGAGTCCCTTCTCCACAGTCGATTAAAAAAAGATTTCCTTGGACATCTAGCAATTGAGAGGAAGTGTGTTTGTTTTCTCTAGGTGTTGCAGAGTGACAACCTAAAATAGTTAACTCTAACATATCAAAAACCTAATTCACGTTGTATTTGTTCAAAGGAAATGAAGTCCAAAGCCTCTTGCTTAGTTGGTACTAAATCCCAAGATTCAGGATAATAAATTTTCTTTTCTATAGGAATGATAATAACAAAACATCGATTGTGAGTTTTTTGAAAAGACCGAATTTCAGATAAAAAAGATTTGTCAGGGATAGTTTTAGAGCAATCAATAATTAAGTCTAATAAATGTTTTTTTATTTTTTTTTTCAAATCTTGTTTTATATCTAAATCCATAACGTCTATAAAACCAATACCCGATCCTTCAATTTTTATCATTCTGAAATATTTAATTGAGATCCTAAAAGATAAATGATTGCCATTCGAATAGCTAATCCATTTTCAACTTGGTCTAGAATGATTGCTTGATCAGAATCAGCAACCTCACTAGTAATTTCTACTCCTCTATTTATTGGTCCTGGGTGTAAAACTAAAATTTCCTTTCTCAACTTTTTAAGACGTTCATAATTTAACCCAAAGTTTTGACTATATTCTCGATCAGAGGGAAAATAACTCAGATCCATACGCTCATTTTGAACTCGTAACATATTTACTGCATCACACCAGTTCAAAACTTGCATCAAATCAGAAGAGTAAGTAACTCCCAAGGACTTTATGTGCTTTGGTAAAAGAGACTTTGGCGCACACACTTTAACATCTGCCCCTAGCATTTTTAAAGCATAAATATTTGACAACGCAACTCGTGAATGTAAAACATCTCCTACTATTGCAATACGTTTCCCTTGAAGATCTCCTAACCTCTCTATAAGAGAATAAGCATCTAATAGGGCTTGTGAAGGATGTTCATGGGTTCCGTCTCCAGCATTAATTATGCATGAATCAACTTGCTTAGATAAAAAATGAGCAGCACCTGGGTTAGGATGACGAATTACAATCATATCAACTTTTAGAGCTAAAATATTATTTACTGTATCTACTAATGTTTCACCTTTTGAAACTGAAGATTGATTTGCAGAAAAATTTATCACATCTGCAGATAAACGTTTTTCAGCTAATTCAAAAGAAAGTTTAGTACGAGTACTATTTTCATAAAATAAATTAGCGACAGTTATGTCTCTCAAGCTAGGTACTTTCTTAATTGGTCTATTGATGACTTCCTTAAAGTGAGTAGCTGTTTCAAAAATTAAGTGCAGATCTTCTAGTTGAAGATATTTGATACCTAAAAGATGAGCAACACTTAATTTTTTCATTCGTTATTTTTTTCTAAATAAACAATGCTTTTTTGAGGTGACTTAGACCAAACTACTTTAACCTTATCACCTTGAAGAGCATCTATTTGCGCACCCAAATAATCAGGCTGTATAGGTAAATGACGACTAAATCTACGATCTACCAGAACAAGTAATTCAATAGACTTTGGACGTCCATATGTGTCAATAGCAGTAAGTGCTGCACGTATACTTCTACCTGTAAATAAAACATCATCAATCAATACAACATTTTTACCTTCTACTGTTTCATTCATTTCAGTGGTTCTAGCATTAAGTGGCTGGTGATTTCTTCGGAAATCATCTCGGAAGAAGGTAGTGTCTAGTTTACCAAATTTAATTGAATTTAAACCCTCTTTTTTAAGTAAAATTAATAGTTGTTTAAGTAAATTAGTTCCTCTAGGCTGTAAGCCAATTAATACAACATTTGAAAAATCTAGGTGACGTTCAATAAGTTGATGACACAATCGCCTTAAAATAATATTTACTTTTTTTTCACTAAGAAGAACTTTAATTGCCATCCCAAGAATATTTTACAAAAGTATTGTTTTCTTAAGTATAAAAAAAACCCTCGATGGAGGGTTTTAATTTTTAAAACAGTTTTAAGTTTTTTATTTCTTGCCTTTCATCTTCTCTTTTAAAGTTGCAAGTGCATCTAGATCACCCAAAGTAGTTTTTTCTGAATTTGAAGCAGAAACTTTAGCGGCAGAACGTTTAACATTTTTCATCTCTTGTTCCTTAAACATAGCAGTATGCGAAGCAACTACACGTTTAAATTCTTTATTGAACTCAATAATTTTAAATGTGGCTTGTTCACCTTTAGATAATTTAGTTCCATCCTGTTTCTCGATGTGTCGAGAAGGAACAAAAGCAATTATATCCTCATTAAATGAAATTGTAGCACCTTTATCAACAATCTCGGTAAGGGAAGCTTCATGTTCTGTATCAAGAGCAAATTCTTTTTCATATTTATCCCATGGATTATCTTTAGTGTGTTTATGTCCTAAGCTTAATTTACGACCTTCTACATCCAGCTCAAGAACAATTACATCTATACTATCACCCAAGGTTAATACCTCAGAGGGATGCTTAACTTTCTTAGTCCATGATAAGTCAGAAATATAAACCAAACCATCAATTCCTTCCTCAAGCTCAACAAATACTCCAAAATTGGTAAAGTTTCTAACTAAACCTGAGTGCTTTGAACCAATAGGATATTTTGAAGTAATATCTGTCCAAGGATCTGGAGTAATTTGCTTAACACCCAATGACATTTTTCGAGATTCACGATCAAGGGTTAGTATAACTGCTTCAACTTCATCCCCTACTTTAACAAAATCTTGAGCTGATCGCAAATGTGTAGACCAAGACATTTCTGAAACATGGACGAGTCCTTCGACACCTTCCTCAATTTCAATAAAAGCCCCGTAATCGGCAATAACAACTACCTTTCCATTTACTCGATCTCCTTCTTTAATAGTATCGGATAATTTCTCCCATGGATGCGAACTCAATTGTTTTAGTCCGAGTTGGATTCTAGATTTATTATCATCAAAATCTAAAATTACGACATTTAGTTTTTGATCTAATTCTAAAATCTCACTTGGGTGATTAATACGACTCCAAGATAGGTCAGTGATATGAATTAAACCGTCTACTCCACCTAGATCAATAAAAACACCATAAGAAGTAATATTTTTGACAATACCCTCTAATACTTGACCTTTTTCTAATTGACCTATAATTTCTTTCTTCTGTTCTTCAATGTCGGCTTCAATAAGTGCCTTGTGGGAAACAACCACATTTTTAAATTCATGATTAATTTTGACAACTTTAAATTCCATGGTTTTATTAACATACTGATCATAGTCTCTAATAGGTTTTACATCAATTTGTGAACCTGGTAAAAATGCTTCAATACCAAATACATCTACAATCATACCACCTTTAGTTCTACATTTAACAAACCCACTTACAATTTCAGAATTATCATGTGCATTATTTACGCGATCCCATGCTTTAATTACTCGGGCTTTACGATGGGAAAGAACTAATTGACCAGTTCGATCTTCTCGAGTATCAACAATAACTTCTACTTTATCTCCTAACTTTAAATCTGGATTATAGCGAAATTCATTAAGTGAAATTACACCTTCTGATTTTGCATTGATATCAATTATAGCTTCACGCTCTGTCATGTAAACAACTGTACCTTCAATTACGTCATCATCCGAGGTGTCAACAAAGTTTTCTTTGACTAGTTTCTCAAATTCATCTAATTTGTGGTCATCAATAACATCAATACCCTCTTGATAATTATGCCAATTAAAACTGTCTAGAAAATCAGATTGTGCTTTTATGAAATTTTCTTTTTCTAATAAAATAGATTTATCATTTATAGTTTTTGAATTAGAAACTTCGAGCTGATCTTCAATAATTTTTTCAACTCTTTTGGGAGCAGCTTTTTTAGTTATAACTTTTTGGGGAGCAGCTTTTTTAGTTATAGCTTTTTTAATTATAGCTTTTTTGGGAGCAGCTTTTTTAGTTATAGCTTTTTTGGGAGCAGCTTTTTTATCAGTTTCTTTTGAAGTAGTTTTTTTTACAACAGTTTTTGTAGTTTTTTTTACTGCTACTTCTTTAGTTACTGTTTTTTTTTCAGCAGCCTTTTCGGTTGGTTTTTTAGCCATTTCCGATGAGAGGTTTGTATTCTATCGCCGGGAAAACCTTCATTACGGGGACAGAAGATGTTTAAAATTTATTTTTGCTTTCGGTTTTTCCTAATAATTAAAAGCTTGCAAATATAATTCTAATGCTTTGATATACAAATTATAATCTCCTTTTTTTGAATTAAAATTAATTAGTATCAGCTAATAGTTTTAATGATGTGTTCATGAAGTTGTTGATAAACTTCTTCTAAACTTTTTTCACTAACTTCTATCTCAATAGCATCATCCGCCTTGACTAATGGACTAGCTATTCGTGTGCTATCAATTAGATCACGTTCCTTAATGCTGGCTAAAACAGAAGCTAGGGATTCTTCATTGCCTATTTCAATTTGTTCAAGTTGTCTACGTTTAGCACGTATCTCTGGTAAAGCTTTTAAAAAAAATTTACATTCAGCTTCAGGAAAAACAACAGTCCCAATATCTCTTCCATCCATTATGATACCCTTATCAACTCCTAATTTTTGCTGTTGAGAAACTAAAAATGCACGAACTTCACTTATTTTAGCTACTTTACTAACTTCTGAATTTACTTGCGATAAGCGAATTTCTTTACTAACATTTACACCATTTAAAAAAGTCTGATGACCTAAATGGGTATACTCAAAGTGAATTTTAATTTGATCAAGGTTTAAAATTAATCGCTCTTGGTTAATATTCCCTTGGGGTTCTTGCTGAAGAGCATAATACGTTACTGCCCTATACATAGCACCGGTGTCAATATAGGTGTAATCTAAAGTTTCTGCTAAAAGCTTAGCGAGTGAACTTTTTCCTGTAGAGGCAAAACCGTCAATCGCTACTATGATTTTTTGCATTTTTAAATATAAAACTATCTACTTATTTTTAAGTAAAGTAAAACTTTTTGCATTTTTAACTTTTTGATCGATTATTGCGTAATTTATGACATCCTCCATTTCTTTTACATAATGGAAAGTTAATCCTATGAGATAATTTTGATTAATTTCTTCAATATCTTTTCGATTTTCTTCACAAAGGATAATTTCTTTTATTTTTGACCGCTTTGCTGCAAGGATTTTTTCTTTAATTCCCCCCACAGGCAGTACTTTTCCTCGTAGAGTGATTTCACCTGTCATAGCCAGATTTTTCTTTACCCGTTTTTGAGTAAAAAGTGAAACTAAAGAAGTTAACATCGTAATCCCTGCACTAGGACCATCTTTTGGTGTAGCGCCTTCAGGAACATGAATATGAATATTATATATATCAAAGTGAAAATCAGAAAGTCCAAGGAGAGAGGAATTAGCTTTAATAAACTCCATAGCAATAGTTGCAGATTCCTTCATGATTTTTCCTAAGTTACCAGTAATAGTCAGGTTTCCCTTACCTGAAGATATAGCAGATTCAATAAAAAGAATATCACCTCCTACTGCTGTCCAAGCCAATCCAGTGACAACACCAGCCACATGATTGTTCTCATAAAGATCACGGTGAACTTTTGCTGGCCCTAAAATTTTTATTAAATCTGATGTTTCAGGACTTTTTATGTAATCTTCCTCCATTGCAATTGACTTGGCTGCAAATCGAACTGCTTTAGCAACCTGCTTCTCCAATCCACGAACACCCGACTCTCTTGTATATTGTTCTACAATTTTCTCAAGTATAACTTTTTTTAAGCTGAGCTGATTCTTTTTTAAACCATGCTCTTTTAATTGTTTTGGTAGTAAGAATTTTTGTGCAATTGATGTTTTCTCTTCAAGAGTATATCCACTGACATTTATCAATTCCATCCGGTCAATGAGAGCGCGCTGAATGGTTCCCAGGTTATTTGCAGTTGCTACAAACATAACTTTAGATAAATCATATCCTAATTCTAGGAAATTATCATAAAAATCAGAATTTTGTTCAGGATCTAAAACCTCCAATAGAGCAGAAGCAGGATCTCCTTGAGCACTTGAAGAAAGCTTATCTATTTCATCTAAAACAAATACAGGGTTTGATGTTCCAGCCTTTTTAAGACTTTGTAGAATTCTACCGGGTAAAGCACCTATATATGTTTTCCTGTGACCTCTAATTTCGGCTTCATCTCGCATACCTCCTAGCGAAATACGAACATATTCTCTTCCCAGTGCCTGAGCAATAGATTTTCCTAATGATGTCTTACCCACACCCGGAGGGCCATGAAGACAAAGAATAGGTGATTTCATATCATTTCGGAGTTTTAAAACTGCCAGGTACTCAATTACACGCTTTTTTACCTCATTTAAACCAAAATGGTCTCTATCTAATATTTTTTGAGCTCTTTTAAGATCAAAATTATCTTCTGAAAAATAATTCCAAGGTAAATCTAAAAAAAGGTCTAAGTAGTTACGCTGAATTGAATACTCAGCAACCTGAGGATTCATTCGTTGTAATTTTGAAAGTTCCTTATTAAAATGAGACTCAACTTTATCATTCCATAATTTTTTCTTTGATTTCACTCTCATTTCATCAACTTCCTCTTCATAAGAAACACCCCCAAGTTCTTCCTGAATTGTTTTTATTTGCTGATGTAAATAATATTCTCGTTGTTGAGTATCCATTTCTGAGCGAACTCTTGATTGAATATCATTTTTTAAAGCAAGCTTTTGGTATTCTTCATTCATGTGTCTTAAACACATCAATGCCCTTTGATATAGACTTACTTCAGCAAGAATCTTTTGTTTTGCTCCTGCATTTACATTCATATTAGAAGCAACAAAATTGATCAAAAACGAAGGGGTTTGAATGTTTTTAATTGCAAAAGAAGCCTCGCTGGGAATATTAGGATTTTCGTTAATGATTTGAAGTGCTAAATCTTTAATAGAATCAATTGTAGCAGAAAATTCCTTATCATTAATATCAGGAATATCATCGGCTACTGCATCAATTTCGGATTTTATATAGGGTTCCTCCTTTAAAATATTTTTGATCTTAAAGCGCTTTTTGCCTTGAATAATTACTGTAGTATTTCCATCAGGCATTTTTAATACACGAAGTATCTGTGCTACAGTTCCAAGCTCATAAATGTCTTTTGATCCAGGGTTTTCAATACTTTGATTCTTTTGTGCAACTACACCGATAATTTTATCAGCTGAATTAGCATCTTTTATCAACTGAATTGATTTATCTCGACCGGCAGTAATTGGTATTACTACACCTGGAAATAAAACAGTATTTCGAAGTGGGAGAATAGGAACAATCTCAGGGAGAGCTTCATTCTCTAGGGCTTCCTCATCTTCGGTAGTTAATAATGGAATTAAATCCGCTTCAGATTCAATATCTTGTAGTGACAGATTGTCAATTACGCTAAAAAAAGATCGAGCCATTTATTTTAATTAGGTCATTTTGTCATTTAAAGCAATCTGCTTTAATATTTTAAACCCTTTTTAAAGGTCATTTACAATACTTAAAATTATATTATTAATTAGGACAATATTTATGCCAATACATTTAATTTAATAAATAATAAACCCTTTAAGCATAATCAAATTAGCATATTTATGATAAATTTCATTAATGAATCATAAAGAGTAAACTAGAAAAATATTCTAAAATAATATATAAAAATCAACATAATTAATGCTTTACAAGCCATTTGTATACCACTATGTCAATTATTATACAATTAAAGGAATTTAAGTGTTAGCTATTGACTAATGAAGTGTACAGTAAAAGATTAATTCTTTTTTCTTGAAAAAGTAATTATTGCAGCTTCTCTTGACCAAAGGAATAATAACCTTCTTTTCTCTACTAATTGAAATTCAACATCCCATCCATCTTCTCCATACTTATTCATCACTTCTTCCATTTTCATTAATGGCATTTTGCTTGAGCCAAAAAAAATTGTTCCTAAAGCACCTTCTTTTACAACTTCAACTTTGTATTCTTTTTTCATTGTGTTGGTTGTTAGATAGTTCAATATACTTATAATATCTCTACTCCGTGCTTTTCTGAACTTAATGAGGAGGATATGCCGATGAATTAGTTTATCCTAATTAGTAAAAGCTACATCCTTGTAGTTCTATTATTTCGCCTGTATCAACAAAATCTTTTGAATAATTTTTGTCAGATGGATGAAAAATAAATTCTTGACCTTCTGTATTTGAAAAATGTAATAAACTATCAATAACTTCATATTTATAAGTTATAGAATATTCAATTTCATCACTTGTCCCATAATAATCATAATCAAACCATAACTCATCCAACTCATCTTTTTTGATTTTTATATCCCACTTTATTCCATCATAAGCTGTTTCACCTGTTTTCCATCCTTTACAATATGAGGCATCATTGTTTATATTTAAGAAGGATATAAAGAATACATCGTTTAAAAATTTTATATCTGAAAAGTCACTATAATAATTTTCTGCATCTGCCCAGATTGTATCATCATATTTAGATAAAAATTTACACAACTTTCTCCCCCAACCATTCGGATTGCAAAAATTTGTATAATTGCGTGATGCAGTAGGAAGCTGTTGTCCACTTGCAAATACGACAGGATCCGTATTTGCAGTCCCATATTGAACTATTTCTGTTTTGAAACAGGAAGAGATTATAATGCATAAAGACATTACAAATAACTTTTTCATTGATTTATGATTAATACTCAAATATAGAAAACTCTAACTCTATTCTGTGTTTTTCTTCCTTAACTTAATGAAGATGATTTACGATGATTTGAACTCCTAAAGATTAAATCCAATTAAAACCCCAATTAACGCACCAAATATTAAAGCTATTGATATTACTTTATTAGATGTCTTTTTATCTGAATATAATTTAATTGCTAATCTATTAAGAAAATCAAGCTGTTTAGGATAGATAGACTTGTCCTCAAGTGAACGATAAATTCTTAAGGCTCTCAAGATTATAAATATACTTGAAACTTCAGTCACAATAGCTCCAAGTAAAAAATATATTTCAAATGGATTGTCTTCATCGACTATAAAAAGGATTAAAATTCCCAAAAAAATAAGTAAATAAGCACCTATCATTGTGCGCCAAAAGTTTTTTTTAGTTTTCATTGAGCTTGATTTATGATTAATAAGCTACCAATATAGAAAACTCTAGCTCTATTCTGTGTTTTTCTTACTGAACTTAATGAAGAGGATATGCATATAATTTAGCTTGTTCTAATTAGTAAAAGCTACATCCTTGTAGTTTTATTATTTCGCCTGTATCAACAAAATCTTTTAAATAATTTTTATCTGAAGGATGAAAAATAAATTCTTGACCTTCTGTATTTGAAAAATGTAATAAACTATCAATTACTTCATATTTATAAGTTATAGAATATTCAATTTCATCACTCGTTCCATAATAATCATAATCAAACCAAAACTCATCCCACTCATCTTTTTTGATTTTAATATTCCATTTTATTCCATCGTAAGTGTTTTCTCCTTTTTTCCATCCTTTACAATATGAAACTTCTTTATCAATATTAAAAAAGGATATGAAATATGGGTCATAGTTTAAAAATCTTACATCTGAAAAGTCACTATAATAATTTCCCGAGTCTGCCCATATTGTGTCATCATATTTAAATAAAAATTTACAAGCCTTTGGTGCGCCGCAGAAATTTAAATAACTGCGTGGTGCAGTAGGAAGCTGTTGTCCATTTGCAAATGTTGCAGGGTCTGTATTTGCTGTCTCAAATTGAAGTATCTCTGTTTTGAAACAAGAAAAAATTATCATGCATAAAGACATTACAAATATCTTTTTCATTGATTTATGATTAACAAGCTGCTAATATAGAAAACTTTCCATTTGCTCTTTTCCCTGTTTTTCTTCCTTAAACTTAATGAAGATGATTTACGATGATTTAGTTTATCTTAATTAGTAAAACATACATCCTTCTTGTTCAATTATTTCAGCTGTATCAACAAAGTCCTTTAAATAATTTTTATCAGAGGGGTGGAAAATAAATTCTTGATCATCGGTACTTGAAAAATGAAGTAAACCATCAATGACTTCATATTTATAAGTTATTGAATATTCAATTTCATCACTCGTTCCATAATAATCATAATCAAACCATAACTCATCCCACTCATCTTTTTTGATTTTTATATTCCATTTTATTCCATCGTAAGTGTTTTCATCTTTTTTCCATCCCTTACAATATGAAATATCATTCTCAAGATTAAAGAAGGATATGAAATATCCGATGTTTAAAAATTTTATATCTGAAAAGTCACTGTAATAATTTTCAGTGTCTGCCCAGATTGTCCCATCATATTTAGATAAAAATTTACAAGTCTTTGGGACGACACAGAAATCTGTGTAACTGCGTTGTAAAGAATTAAGTTGTTGTCCAGTATTAAACGTGAAAGGATCTTGATTAGAAGTTTCATATTGCACTATTTCTGTTTTGAAACAAGAAGACATTATAATGCATAAAGACATTACAAATAACTTTTTCATTGATTTATGATTAGCAAGCGGTTAATATAGAAAAAACTTTTAACATCAAAACTCTTTATTTTCATCCTGAACATAATGATAGAGGACATGTCGAGAATTAAGAATAATCCATACCTCATACAATACCCAAGAAAATAAACCCCCACTAACAACCCCTAAAATGTCTTTTATATATCTCAAGTTAAGGCAATGATATCAATGGATTAGAATGGATTTGGATTGTGTCCATTGGTGTAAAATAAAAACCCCCCACGTGGGAGGGTAATTAAATTAGATTTTAGAGTTTATTCTTCTGGAATAGCATCTGATGCTAAAGTAGATGCCTCTATAGCCGCAATCATCTCAGTGGTATCGTACATATGATACTCTTCTGTAATTTTTCCATCAGCTCCCCATACAAAGCTTATATGTGCTGGCATTTTAATTGTTTCTCCAGTCAATTTACTTTTAGCTATCCAATTAAACCAAGTTTGGGTAACAGTAAGTGCTTCATTGGATGGTCCAGGGGGATAACTTGCTGTTTCTACCCATTGACCTACGTCTGTTTTCCCTTCGTCACCCCAAGACATTTTAATGGGTGAAAATGTGGCATGTTGAGCTTGTAATAAAACTTCTAATTCTTCAAGTGAAATTGATTCTGTACTATTAAGATAAACCTTTAGGTCTGGAGACCAAAGAGACTTTAATCCATCCATGTCATTATTTAAATAGTTTTGATAGTGTGCTCTAATAGCATTTGATTTGTCATCCTCAAAATTAAGCTGAACTCCAGTTCCACTGCATCCAAGAATAAGGAAAGAAATTAATACTAATGATATTTTTTTCATTTTAATTGATTTATGATTAATAATGCTCCTAAGATATAGAGAATGGATGTAAAAGAAAAACCCTCCGCTTGGGAGGGCTATTTTATCTTAAAAAATCTTTACAGTGTAGTATAAATAAGAGTTAATTCTTCAGCTGGTAACATTTCTCTTGAATTAGAAAGTCCTTCCCAAGCTTTTTGGGTTAGAAAATCTTCGGGAGTTTCCATAGCAGGTTTATTTTGTTTTCTAGTCATAAAATTAAAAGCAATGTGAGTATGACCTGTATTGAGAGCTTTTGTAGGTTCATCTTTTGAGATAATTTCACCTAATCCCCAAAATTTCCTGTAGCCATCAAGTATTTCTTTTTGTGCTGTAGGCTTCCAAAGTTGATCTTCGTAATTAACAAAGTCGTCATTTTTTTGTTTCATAAAATGGAAATATCCTTTATCTCCAATTTCCCATTCTAAACCGAGCCATCCAGTTGCAGATACCCACCTGTATTGTCTTTCTCTTCTGTCTTTAAATATGCCATCAAAGCTTAACATTTTATCAATTGCCTTTTGACTTTTACCTTTAAATGTTTTAGATGTAACTTTTTTCCAATTATCAAAATTTTGTGGATTATTGTCTTGAGCTTTGGTTGTTCTTCTAAAGACATAGTACTGTGCCCAATTCTCATCTCCTTCTCTGGGTGTTCTTTTCCATACTGACCACTGTGCTATCATGCCTGCATCAACCATAGCTTGAGCTGCAATATTCCAATTTTTCTCAATTGCTAAATATTCACTTTCTTTTCCATCTTCTAAAAGAATTGCTATCATAGCTGTTGACTGTGAGTATGAAATAGAAAAAGCAAGAAAAAAAGTTGTTGTAATAATTAATTTCTTCATTTTAATTGATTTATGATTAATAATACTTCTAATATAGAAAGTTTAGATTACATATAAAATCACATCCCTCTGTTTCAATAGAAAATCCGTTTTCTAAAACCCATGCCCCTGTTTTTGGATTAATGCTGGATGGAAACTTTTAGCTTTTAAACACAATGTCATAGTCCACATCTTTACCAATATGCTTGGTTACATACTTGCACACTGTTTCATTATCATAGATTGGTTGATAATCTCCTACTGATACATTTCCCATTCCATATTTAACTTCTTGGTAGGTCATGTCAGTATTGTTACCAATAAGCATATGAACATGTAGGTTATTATAATCTCCCTTGTCTCTCTCTGATACAAAGAATGCCTATTCTACTTTGTTAGAGCGTTTTAGAAGCTTTGTAAGCCAGTTTCTCACTGTCATTGAGTGAATTCTGTAAGGTGTTCTACAAGTTGCAAAGTAATTCCATTGAAATTGCTGGATGAAGTTTGCGTAATCATTAGATAAATTCATTCTCTTAAGTTTATGCAATAGCAGGAATTAAGGCAATCCATGCCCTTGATGATTAATATGTTAATAATTGGATTTGATTTAATTGGGTAATCCAAAGATAATTAATAAATAAACAGCTAAATTTATAGTAGTAAATCAGTGGTTGTTGTCATAAGAAAAGGCAACTCTACAGGCAACCAGAAAAAAGAAGTCCCGAAAACACTCGGCTTTCAGGACTATAATGCGGAGAGACAGGGATTCGAACCCTGGCAACGCTTGCGCGTTGACAGATTAGCAATCTGCTCCATTACCACTCTGGCACCTCTCCAAAATCTGGTTGACAAAAGTAGTCGTTACAATCAAAGTATACAATCTTTTTTTATATTATTCAGGATATTCAATTCGCAACTGATAGACATTGATTAGCTTCTTAAACAACACCATTTTTACAGTCTCAATCTCAGCAAAAGTAATATCAGAAGAATTAAATTGTTCTTCTTCCATTTTTCCATCAATAATCTTATCTACAAATTCCTGAAGTTGATCAATATTTGGGCTTTTTAAGCTCTTAGAAGCTGCTTCTACTGCATCTGCCATCATCAAAATTGCAGTCTCCTTCGAAAATGGTTTAGGACCCTTGTAGCTAAAGTCTTCTAATTTAATTTCATCTGGATTAAGATCCTCTTGTTTCTTATAAAAATAATAAACTAAAGAGGTTCCATGATGAGTTTTAATAAAATCAATTACCCGCTCAGGAAGGTTATGCTTATTAGCTATTTTAACTCCCTCAGCTACATGGTCAATTATAATATCAGCGCTTTGTTTTGGAGAAAGTCGATCATGTGGAGAAATATTGGCCGTTTGATTTTCTGAGAAATACATTGGAGCTGTAAGTTTTCCTATGTCATGATACAAGGCTCCAACACGAACTAAAAGTGAATTTGCTCCAATTTCATTAGCTGCAGCTTCAGCAATATTTGCAACTTGTAAGGAATGGTGAAAAGTCCCTGGTGCTTTATCTGACAATTCCTTCAGCAGGATAGAGTTTGTGTCGGTCATCTCCAATAAAGAAACATCAGAAACCAATCTAAAAAGTCTTTCATATATATAGATTAATGGCTGAACAAAAAGCATTAGTAAGCCATTAAGTATAAAAAGAGCAAGTGGAGTAAAGCTGATTTTTAATATACTCCCTTCTTGTATTGTTGTAAAAGCAATATATCCAATCAAATAAACCAAAACAATTTGACCAACCGATATAAATAAATTTGCCCTTCTATATAATTGAGCTACCGATTGAATTGTAATAATCCCAGCTGTAATTTGTAAAAAAACAAATTCAAAGCTATTTGGTACAATAAAGCCTATTAGTAAAACAGTTAAAACATGAGTAAATAGTCCCAACCGAGCATCAAAAAAAGCTTTCATTATAAGAGGAAGGATACAGATTGGAACAGCAAAGACATAATCAGTATTGTAATTTACAGTTAGAGTAACTGCAGTAATTACCGTAAGAATATTAAAAAAAATAAAAGTTAACTTTCTGTTGTTCTTATAGATGTTAACGCGATATGTATAGATAAAAAGTAAAAGCAAGGTGAAAATCAATACTATAAGTATTGAATAGCCAATTTGAATCCAAATAGAGCTTTTGTCATCTTTCTGAAGAGTATACTCATTTCGTAATGAGCTAAGCTTTTCAAAAGTATCATCATTCACTAGCTCTCCCTTAGCAACAATTAGTTCACCAGAAGCAACAAAACCTCTTGATCTTGAAATATTTTGAAGCATTTGTTGTTTTGAAGTTTCATAAAATTTTTTTTCTATGGATATGTTTGGAGCTATAATTTCAAAAAATAAATCTTTGAAAATATCCTCATATTGGATGAATGACGAATTATTTAATCTTGTCGTTATATATTTAAATAGAATTTCTGATTTAAATAATTCATTGATATTAATTGGAATTTCTAATTGCTCTTGAATCAAAAGAATATCTGAATTACCCTTATGGGAATAGTTAGGAGGTAAAACTCCGTAAGTATATATTTCATCAATTAATTTTTTCCCGAAAGTATAGAGGCTATCTGAGACTAAAGAACTGGCCTTATCTTTAAAAAAAACTGTGGATTTATCAGAATAATTAATTATTACCTGGTCTCTAAGATCTAGGTCTGCCCTCAAATAGGGTTTAAGATCTCTTACGGCTTCTTCTTGATCATTTTTATATTCTATATCGGATTTTAAAATTGAAAAATCAAAAGGTGAATAAAAATCCGGATACTGCCAAACTCTACCCTTTTGAAACTCGTATTTAAATTGCCCTCCAAGAGGAAAGATATAAAGGATTAAAATTGAGCTAGATAAAATTAACAAGGATTTATAAAATAATCCTTTTTCAGAAATAATATGCTTCCAAATAGAATTCAAATATTTTAATTTAATCCAAAATTACATAAACTTATACTCTTCTAAGCTATTTTTAAAACCCTTAGACGCCTGTGGATTTAAAATTATTATTTTTACAACTAATAAACTTGTTGCAAAACTTGTTTGATAATTAAATTTTGGAATACGGTATTTGTCATTTAAGCATCGTTCCGATGCGAAGCGAAGGTTCACATCAAAGTGAATTAATTTCCCAACTTCTTTATGGCGATTGCTTCAAAGTGATTTCAAAAAAAGAAGAATGGCTTCAAATAACTACCCTTTTAGATCAATATACAGGTTGGATAGATCATAAACAAAGTCATCTAATTACAGAAGAGAAGGCTAAAGAAATTAGTTTTAAAAATAACTCATATAGCACAAATTTGGTTGATTATATTAAAACTTCTGAAAATATGCTTACTTCCTTAATACTTGGGAGTAACATTAGTGGAGCAAAAGTTTTAGGACACAAATTTAAAGGACCTATTACTAGAGGTAAAAAACCAAAGTCAAATCTACTCAAAACAGCCTCACTTTATCTAAATTCTCCTTATTTATGGGGTGGAAAAACACCATTGGGTATTGACTGTTCAGGTCTTACTCAAATGACTTATCGCATCAATGGATATAATATTCCTAGAGACGCCTCTCAACAAGTAAAATTAGGAGAAACTCTTAGTTTCATTGACGAAAGTGAGGCTGGAGATTTAGCTTTTTTTGACAATGAAGGGGGTGAAATAATTCACGTTGGTTTACTATTAGAGAATCATTATATTCTCCATGCTCACGGGGAGGTACGAATCGATAGGATAGATCAGACTGGTATATACAATGCTAATTTAACGAAACATACTCATAGGCTTAGATTGATTAAAAAACTAATATAATAGAAGCTATTTTGCCTAGAATCATGTAAAGATTACTAATTTACTATTTTAGATTATTCAATCATTCCCTTCATTTTCATAAACCCTTCGTTATCTCCTAGGGTTCCATAAATATTCATAAGAGTTTTGACTGCTTCTTGATTTTTACTAAAACCAACTAATTTCTCTAAAATTGGAACACATTCGCTATAAAGCTGCTCACGTTCTAGTTTTAATTCATCGTAACGTGCATTGTCCGCTCTCGAAGTGCCTAGACCATTCATTTTTTCAACAATAGCATTTTCGCCTTGTAAAATTAATGTAACTAAGTTTAAATATCCTGATTCAAATTCAGGATCTAGCTCAATCGTTTTTCTATAATATTTACTTGCATCTTCCTTATTGCCTCGCTGTGCGTTTACAACTCCTAAATTAAAATATAATGTAGCATTGTTTGGGTCTTGCTCTATAGCTTCCTTCATTAAAGCTTCAAAACGATCATTTTCTTTGAGTTGAATGTAGAGGTTAGCCTCTGTAAGGATGAGGCTTAAGTCCTTTGGATCATTCTCACGAGCTTCCTTAACAGCTTTCATCGCGTTTTCATTATCTCCGAGCTGAGAATAAATAAGAGCAATGTTTTTAATAATCTCTGGATATCTAGATTCAGTATTTTCTTCTTTAAAATCTTTGTATGCTTTTGTTTTTTTATACAAATTATATTCTGTTTCAGATAACTCTATTTCTTCATTAGTTTCAACCGATGTAGCCATGAACCTAACAACAATACCCTCATAATTCATGTTCTTAAGAATGTTATAATATTTTAATGCTTTATCAAAATCTTTACCATTTACTGCACTTGAAGCTGCATAGTATAAGTAATCTTTATTTTGTTCTGGAAAAATAATATACGCTAAATATAATTTTGAAGTGGCATCAATAAAACGCTTTTCTGCATTATCTTCAATAGCACTATTTACTATATCTGAGGACAATGATTGGAGTTGATTTTCGTAATCTACATCATTACCTCCTGCTTCTGTATATGCTTTAAAATTTTCATATGCTAATTGAAATTTTTTATCAGCTTGGAAAATTTTTCCCTCTAGGTATAATTTTTGGTTAGTAATTTTAGCTTCTGCTGCCTCAAATAGAGTTGAATTTGAATCAAGCAAATCTTTAGCGCCTTGAACATCTCCAGATTCAAATAATTTTATTGCTTTCTTAATTTCTTTCTTTTGTCCAAAAGAAAAACTTACAGATAAAATAAAAAATAGAGTTAAAAAAAATTTCATTATTAATTTGTTTGTTTGTTTGTTTAATTTATTCAATAATCATACCATCATTAACCTCAAGATCATTTACGTCCTCAATCTCCTCTTCCCCTTTCATGACTTTTGCAACGGCTGCAATCGTGTCATTCCCTTTAAGATTTATTAACTTTACCCCTTGGGTTGCACGACCCATAACTCGCAATCCGCTTATTTCCATTCGGATAGCGATACCAGATTTATTTATAATCATTAAATCATCCTGATCAATAACATTTTTGATAGTTACTAGTTCTCCTGTCTTATCAGTTATTGAGATAGTTTTCACTCCTTTACCGCCTCGATTTGTTACCCTATAATCTTCAAGGTTTGAACGTTTTCCATATCCGTTTTCAGAGACAACCAAAATATTAGCATCCATATCATTTACAGCAATCATTCCCACAACTTCATCATTTTCGCTATTAAGTCTTATTCCTCTTACACCAGATGCTCCTCGCCCCATAGGACGAGTTTTATTTTCTTCAAAACGAATCGCTTTACCTGACTTGACCGCCATCATAACATGGCTATTTCCATTAGTGAGCTTAGCTTCTAAAAGTTCATCTCCTTCACGAATAGTTATAGCATTAATTCCATTTGCACGGGGTCGAGAGTATTGTTCTAAAGAAGTCTTCTTGACTTGACCCTTTCGCGTTGCCATAATTACGTAATGATTATTTATATAATCCTCATCTTTTAAATCTTGAGTACAAATAAAGGCTTTAACTTTATCATCCTGTTCTATATTTATTAAATTTTGAATAGCTCTACCTTTTGCAGTTTTAGAACCTTCAGGAACTTCATAAACACGCATCCAGAAACATTTTCCTTTTTGAGTAAAAAAGAGCATATATTGATGATTAGTTCCGACAAATAAATCTTGAAGAAAATCTTCTTCTCTTGTAGTTGAAGCTTTTTGCCCCACTCCTCCTCTGTTTTGAGTTTTATACTCATTTAGAGGTGTCCTTTTTATGTATCCGGCGTGTGATATTGTAATAACCACCTTTTCATTTGGTATCATGTCCTCCATACTAAATTCACCACCGGCATACTCAATATTGGATCGACGATCATCTCCATATTTTTCTTTAACTTCAAATAATTCGTCTTTTATAATTTGCATCCTACGATCTTTTTTATCAAGTATATCTTTAAGGTCTGCAATAGTTATTAAGAGTCCTTCATACTCTGATCTTAGCTTGTCTTGTTCTAAACCGGTAAGCTGTCTAAGACGCATCTCTACGATTGCTTTAGCTTGAATGTCGGATAGCTCAAATCTTTTTATCAAATTTTCCCTTGCCTCTTCGGGATTTTTAGATCCGCGTATAATAGAAATAACTTCGTCAATATTGTCAGAGGCAATTATTAAACCTTCAAGAATATGGGCTCTTTCTTCTGCCTTTTTAAGTTCAAATTTTGTTCTTCGTACAACAACATCGTGACGATGTTCTACGAAATAATGAATCATGTCTTTTAAATTCAACATTTGAGGCCTACCATTGACCAAAGCTATATTGTTAACACTAAAAGATGATTGTAAACCAGTGAATTTAAAAAGTTTATTTAATACAATATTAGGAACCGCATCACGCTTTAAAACATAAACAATACGCATACCGTTTCTATCTGATTCATCACGAATTGTTGAAATACCTTCAATTTTTTTATCATTAATCAAATCAGCTGTCTTGCGAATCATTTCTGCTTTGTTAACTTGATATGGAATTTCGTTTACAATTATACATTCTTTACCGTTAACCTCTTCAATATTTGCCTTTGCTCGAATTACAACTCGTCCTCTTCCAGTAAGGAAAGCTTCCTTAACACCTTCGTAACCATAAATAGTTCCTCCGGTTGGAAAATCTGGAGCTTTTATTGTTTGGATCAACTCATCAATAGTTATTTGATTATTGTCGATATACTGGATTGTTCCATCAACAACTTCCGTAAGGTTGTGAGGAGGCATATTTGTTGCCATACCAACAGCGATTCCTGAAGCTCCATTAATTAATAGATTTGGCACCCGAGTTGGAAGAACAGTGGGCTCTTTAAGTGTATCGTCAAAATTAAGCTGCAGATCTACCGTTTCTTTGTCAATATCAGCCATCAAGTCCTCGGACATTTTTCGCATACGAGCTTCTGTATATCTCATTGCTGCTGGACTATCACCGTCTACAGAGCCAAAATTTCCTTGACCGTCAACCAATAAATATCGTAGACTCCATTCTTGAGCCATTCGCACCATAGTATCATAAACTGAACTATCTCCGTGCGGGTGATACTTCCCTAAAACTTCACCGACTATCCTAGCAGATTTTTTGTAAGCAGTATTTGAACGAATTCCTAGCTCATGCATTCCAAATAAAACACGACGATGAACTGGTTTTAATCCATCTCGAACGTCAGGCAGAGCACGTGACACAATGACAGACATTGAATAATCAATGTAAGCCGATTTCATTTCGTCTTCAATTTTTATAGGAATGAGCTTGTCTCCTTCGTTCATGACTTAATTTTATGTTAGTAGCTAAAATAGGCAAACAGTGCACAATATTAAATAATTATTTAGTCATAATTATTAAAATTATTAACAGAATTATAAGCTGTTTTGGTGGTAAATAATTACATCCCATCTTTTGAAATATTAATATTTTTTTGTCTATTAGCATTGAACTTAAAACTATGGTCTGTTTTTTGCAAAACTTATTTTAAAAAAATCTATGGATGATAATTTTTCACCTCGAGTAAAAGATGTAATTTCTTTTAGTAAGGAGGAAGCCCTTAGGTTGGGACATAATTTTATTGGCACTGAACATTTAATGCTTGGAATGTTAAGGGACGGGGGAGGAAAAGCTATAGCGATTTTAAATGCAATTGAAGTAAATCTCGAAGAATTAAGACGTAAAGTTGAAATATTAAATCCTGCTACGATTGATGGTGATCAAACATTAAATGATAAAAAAAACCTACATTTAACCCGACAAGCTGAACGTGCACTCAAAACTACATTTTTAGAGGCAAAATTATTTCAAAGTGATTTAATTAATACTGCCCACTTACTACTTTGTATTCTTAGAAACGAAAATGATCCTACTACTAAACTACTCACAAGACTAAATGTAGATTACGATATTGTAAAAGAACAATTTAAGCTTATGTTGGCAAACGATTCGGATTCTTACGAAGAACTCCCATCATCATCCTTCGCTGAAGAAAAAGACAACGAAGGCGAAGCAAAAGAAAATCCATTTATCCCTACTTCTGACTCAAAAACATCTAAAAAATCTAAAACTCCAGTTTTGGATAATTTTGGTCGAGATATCACTGCATTAGCTGAACAAGAAAAATTAGACCCTGTAGTTGGAAGAGAAAAAGAGATTGAAAGGGTTTCCCAAGTACTTAGTAGAAGAAAGAAAAATAACCCTTTATTAATTGGAGAACCGGGTGTTGGAAAATCTGCAATCGCTGAAGGATTAGCACTTCGTATTATTCAAAAAAGGGTTTCACGAGTGCTTTACAATAAGCGTGTAGTTAGTTTAGATTTAGCAAGCCTTGTTGCTGGAACTAAGTATAGAGGGCAGTTTGAAGAACGAATGAAAGCAATGATGAACGAATTAGAAAAAAATGATGATATAATTCTATTTATTGATGAAATTCATACTATAGTTGGTGCAGGAGGTGCTACTGGAAGCCTAGACGCATCCAACATGTTCAAGCCTGCTCTAGCTCGTGGTGAAATTCAATGCATAGGAGCTACAACATTAGATGAGTATCGTCAAAATATAGAAAAAGACGGTGCTTTAGAAAGGCGTTTTCAAAAAGTTTTAGTTGAGCAAACTAATACAGTTGAGACGCTCGAAATTTTAAAAAATATAAAAGAGCGTTATGAAAATCATCATAATGTCAATTATTCTGAGGATGCATTAAGTGCATGCGTAGATTTAACCAATCGTTACATGTCAGATCGTTTTTTACCTGATAAAGCCATTGACGCGTTGGACGAAGCTGGTTCTAGAGTCCATATCAATAATATGAGTGTTCCTAAAGAAGTGGTTGACCTTGAGGCACAACTCGATAAAGTAAGAGATTCAAAAAACTCTGTTGTAAAAAAGCAAAAATACGAAGAAGCTGCAAAACTTAGAGACGATGAAAAAAGAGTAGAGCGCCTGTTAATTGAAGCACAAGAGCGTTGGCAGGAGGAGTCAAAACTCAATCGAGTAACTGTGAATGAAAATGATATTGCCGATGTAGTCTCCATGATGACTAATATTCCTGTTAATAAAATTATTAAATCTGAAAAAAATAAGCTATCAAAATTAGCTAAAGTCATAAACTCTAAGCTTATTGGACAAAATGAGGCAGTAGAAAAAGTAGTTAAGGCAATTCAACGCAATCGCGCTGGATTAAAAGCTCCTGATAAACCAATTGGTTCGTTTATTTTTTTAGGACAAACAGGGGTGGGAAAAACTCAACTAGCAAAAATTTTAGCTTCTGAGATTTTTGATTCAGAGGAGAATTTGATTAGGATAGATATGAGTGAATACATGGAAAAATTTGCTGTATCAAGATTAGTCGGTGCACCTCCAGGTTATGTTGGATACGAAGAGGGCGGACAATTGACAGAAAAAGTTAGAAGACGGCCCTATTCAGTTATTTTACTTGACGAAGTTGAAAAGGCTCATCCAGACATCTTCAATATGATGCTTCAGATACTTGATGATGGTTTTTTAACTGACAGCTTAGGAAGAAAAATTAACTTCCAAAATACTATAATAATTATGACTTCTAATATTGGTGCAAGACAAGTTAAAGATTTTGGAAGAGGATTAGGTTTTGAAACTGCATCACAAAAATCTCAGTCAAAAGAAATTGAAAAAGGAGTTATCCAAAAAGAGTTAAAAAAGACATTTTCTCCAGAGTTTTTAAATAGAATTGATGATATAGTGGTATTTAATAATCTTGAAAAAACTGATATTAGGAAAATTGTGGACATTGAATTGGTACACCTTGTTAAACGGGTTAAGCAATTGGGATATGAAATAGAAATATCAGAATCAGCGAAGGACTTTCTGTCTGAAAAAGGCTACGATAGTAAGTATGGTGCAAGACCCTTAAATAGAGCCATTCAAAAGCATTTAGAAGATTTATTGGCTGAGAATGTAGTAAATAACTCTATAAAAGAGGGAGACAAAATCACGATAGACAAAAATAAAGATGATGAATCTTTAAATCTAAAACTTAGTCAAGAAATTGAAAATTCATAAAATTACTAGATTAAAAAGGTTTCTTAACATATAGATTCTTAAATCTTTTTTTCCAAAAAAATAGTTCATAGCCATCCAATAAGTGTTATTTTTGCGCTTGTTTAATTATTAAGTATGTGCCATTTTTGGGCATGTTGGTGTTAAATTTATATGAAAGTTTTAAAATTTGGTGGCACGTCTGTAGCTAATGCTAAAAGTCTGATCAATGTTATAGATATTATTACTCAATCTAAAGATCAAGTAGTAGTAGTAGTTTCTGCTTTAGGTGGGATAACTAACTTACTAGTTGAAATGTCAGAACGGGCTAGTATGCGTCAAAATAATTATAAAGAACACCTTGAAACACTTGAGAATCGCCACTTAAACCCCATTGAATATTTCATCCCATTAACACATCAAAGTGAAATAATTAGTTTTTTAAAATCTCAACTAAATGACCTTGAAGAGGTCGTTGAATCATTATTTACTTTAAACGAACTTACCTCTAAAAGCCTTGCTAAAATCTTAAGTTACGGTGAGATTCTTTCAAGTACTATTATTTACAATATTCTAAAGTATAAAGCTTGTGATGCAGTATTAAAAGATTCAAGAGAATTAATTTTTACGTATTCAATTGATGATAGAGAGATTGTAAATCAAAAGCAAAGTGAAAAAGCTACAAAGGCATTCTTAAAAAAAAATAATTCTAAAATTATATTAATACCAGGATTTATTGCTCAAGACGAAGAAGGAAATACATCAACTCTAGGTCGTGGAGGATCCGATTTTACTGCATCCTTAATAGCAAATTATTGTAATGCAACACACTTAGAGATTTGGACAGATGTAAGCGGAATGTATACAGCCCATCCAAAATTGGTAAGTCAAGCAATTCCAATTTCAAAACTTTCATACCATGAAGCAATGGAGCTTTCCCATTTCGGAGCCAAAGTAATTTATCCACCTACTCTTCAACCGCTAATTGATAAAAATATTCCTGTAATAATTAAAAATACTTTTGACAAAGAGGCTCAGGGTACCTTAATTAATGCTAAAGGTAATCCAAAAGGAGACGGTTCAATTGTTAAAGGAATAAGTCACATAGACGATGTAGTGTTAATTAGTCTAGAGGGAAGTGGCATGATTGGTATTCCAGGTTTTTCAAAACGCTTTTTTGAATGTTTATCTCAAAAACATATTAATATTATAATGATTACTCAAGCTTCCTCAGAACATTCAATTTGCATAGGTGTCCGTTCAGAAGATGCTACTCTAGCAAAAAAAACTATCGACAATCATTTTACATTTGAAATAAGTGTCCAAAAAGTTACCGCCGCCAAAATAGAATCTAATATGTCAAATATTGCTGTTGTTGGAGATAGAATGAAGGATCATCAAGGCATTAGTGGTAAGCTATTTAGTAGTTTAGGTGCAAATAATGTAAATATACGTGCTATAGCTCAGGGAGCTTCAGAAAGAAATATTTCTATTGTTATAGATAAAAAAAATACTCAAAAAGCGCTAAACTCAATACACGAAAGTTTTTTTGAAGCTCAGACTAAAGAGTTAAATCTTTTCATAACCGGTGTAGGTAATGTAGGAAGTAAACTTTTAGAGCAAATTCATAGACAATTCAAATATCTTTTGGAAAACTTGCGCTTAAAAATACGTGTTATTGCAATTTCAAATTCAAAAAAGATGTTTTTAAGTGAAAGTCCTATTGATTTGAATAATTGGAAAAAACAGTTGGTCACAAGTAAAACTAAAGCTGATAGAGATGTTTTCTTTGATCATGTGAAAAAGTTGAATTTAAGGAATAGCATCTTCATCGATAACACCGCAAGTGAATTTATTTCAGAAGAATATGGGCGTTATCTAGCAAACAATATAGGTGTCGTAACTTGCAACAAAATTGCTTGTGCAGGCTCATTCAAAAACTACTTAGATTTAAAAAAAATCTCTAGGCGATATAATACACCTTTCCTTTTTGAAACCAATGTAGGTGCAGGATTACCAGTAATTGATACTTTAAATAATCTAATCGCATCTGGAGATAAAATTCATAAAATTCAAGCCATACTGTCGGGGAGTTTAAATTATATTTTTAATAAATTTAATTCAAAAACAACTTTTAAAAAAGTAGTTCAAAGTGCACAAAATGAAGGGTTTACCGAGCCTGATCCTAAGATCGATCTAAGCGGTGTAGATGTAGCACGAAAAATATTAATCTTAGCTCGTGAAAGCGGTTTTAAATTAGAGTTGAAAGATATTGTTAATAGAAACTTTTTACCGTTAGAAGTATTGAATAGTTTATCTAATGAAGAATTTTATAATGCAATTGATAAAAATGAAGTTCATTTTCAAAACATATTAAAAAATGCTAAAGAAAAGGGTGCAAGATTAAAATATGTGGCTCAGTTGGAGCAAGGAAAGGCTTCTGTTGGACTTCAAGAAATTGAATCAAGTCATGATTTTTATAATTTGGAAGGAAGCGATAATATAATTTTATTTTACACAAGTAGATATAAAAATCAACCTTTGATCGTTAAAGGAGCTGGTGCTGGAGCAGATGTAACCGCTGGAGGGATTTTTGGGGATATTATTAGGATTGGAAAACAATAAAAATGGATCAGATTAAGATTTTTTCACCTGCTAGTGTAGCAAACGTCTCATGTGGTTTTGATGTATTAGGTTTTTGCCTAGATACAATTGGAGATATAATGAAGGTGTCTAAAACCGAGAACCCAGGTGTAACTATAGGATCTGTTACAGGACAGGAATTACCCAAAGATCCTTTAAAGAACGTAGCAAGTGTTGCAGCTTATTCACTTTTAAAAGCTCACTCATCAAATAATGGCTTCCGAATTGACATTGAAAAAAGAATTAAGCCCGGAAGCGGAATTGGAAGTAGTGCAGCAAGTGCAGCTGGAGCTGTTTTTGCTATTAATGAATTATTGGGGAAGCCCTATTCAAGAAGTGAATTAGTAAAATTTGCAATGGCTGGTGAATCACTTGCAAGCGGTGCTGCTCATGCAGACAATCTTGCCCCAGTTCTACTGGGTGGTTTTACATTAGTTCGAAGCAATGAGGCTCTAGACATAATTAAACTTCCTTCTCCTAAAGACTTAGTTGCTACTATAATACATCCAAAAATTGAATTAAAAACAATTCATTCCAGAGCTATTCTTAAAAATGAAATTCCACTGAAAAAAGCAGTTGAACAATGGGGGAATTTAGGAGCATTTATAAGTGCGCTTTACACGAATGACTATGGACTGCTTTCACGAAGCATGAAAGACAAGATAATTGAACCAATAAGATCTATGTTAATTCCTAAATTTAATGATATAAAACATGCAGCAATTGATGCAGGAGCCCTAGGAAGTGGCATCTCTGGATCAGGTCCATCTGTTTACTCATTGTCAAAAGGAGAAGCTAAAGCCAAAAAAGTAGGTCTAGCTATAAGAACATATTATGATGAAATTGGACTTGATTATGAAGTTCACTACTCACGCATTAATAATGAAGGAATAAAGATTTTATAAATAAGTGGAATATTTAAGTTTAAATTATAATGCAAGGGATGTAGGTTTTTTAAAGGCAGTTACAAAAGGTCTTGCTCCAGATCGTGGATTATATTTTCCAAAGCAAATTCCCAAATTAGAGCAAGATTTCATTAATAATCTTGACCAGTATTCAGATCACGAAATCGCATATGAAGCTATAAAGCAATATGTAGGAGACGACATCTCCAGCAATGACTTAAAAAAAATTATTCAGGATACTTTAAGCTTTAATTTTCCAATCATTGAAATAACTGATAAAATTGCCTTACTTGAACTATTTCATGGTCCTACTTTGGCATTTAAAGATGTTGGTGCCCGATTTATGGCTCGATGTTTATCCTATAATAACGATATAAAAAAAGAGGGGGACCTCACCATACTTGTCGCTACTTCTGGAGATACTGGTGGAGCAGTTGCAGATGGATTTTATAAAGTAAAAGGTATTGATGTGATTATTCTCTATCCAAAAGGAAAGGTGAGTGATATTCAAGAGCGTCAATTGACAACTCTTGGAGAAAACATAATTGCTTTAGAAGTTGATGGTACATTTGATGACTGTCAAGAAATGGTTAAAAGTGCTTTTGTTGATCCAGAGTTAAAAGAAAACATAAATTTAACATCCGCAAATTCAATAAATATTGCTAGATGGTTGTCTCAAATGTTTTATTATTTTATAGCTTATAAAAATCGTCCAAATCCAGACAAAAAAATTATATTTTCTGTTCCAAGTGGGAATTTTGGTAATGTTTGTGCTGGAATAATTGCCAAACAGATGGGGCTTCCAATTGATCATTTTGTTGCAAGCACTAATATCAATGATACAGTTCCAGAATTTTTGAAATCAGGTAGCTATACTCCTAAAAAATCCATTCAAACTATTTCAAACGCAATGGATGTTGGTAATCCAAGTAATTTCATTAGGATTCAGAAAATCTTTAATAATGATTTTTTCAAACTCAAGAAAGTCTTGAGTAGTTTTGGATACACTGATAAACTTACAGAAAAAGCACTAAAAGAAATTTTCAAAATAAATGGATATATAGCTGATCCTCACGGTGCAATTGGATTTTTAGGATTAAAACAATATATGGCTTCTCTAAAAAATGAAGAAGCATATCAAGGCATTTTTTTAGAAACAGCTCATCCAATAAAATTTAAAAACACAGTGGAGAATATTCTTAAAACAAAGATTGAGACACCTACTCGTCTTAGGGGTATTTTAAACCTTAAAAAAATACGTTCTCCTTTAAGTAAGTATTCAGAACTTAAATCTTTACTCCTCTCAAGAAATAAATAAACTTGTAATTGGGTATTATCAACTACTCCATTTATTAAAATTTATCTCTTGATAAATTTATTTCCAATCCATGAAATAATAATACTAAATAAGATTTATATTTTTTCTTAATTCTATTCCCTTATTCCTGTTAAAATCAATAGAAAGTTTTGCCTTTTAAACATTATCTTTAGATTTAATATTTGTAAAAACGAAAAATACATATAGGTAGAAAATATACGTTTTGATATATAGCGTTGTAAATAATTTATTTGTGTGATTATGAAAAAAACAACACTTTACAATACTCATTTGAATCTAAATGCAAAAATGACTGCTTTTGGTGGATATGAGATGCCCGTTCAATATACAGGTGTTAAAAATGAACATCTAGCAGTAAGGGAGAAGCTCGGAGTTTTTGATGTTTCACATATGGGGGAATTTTATGTTTCTGGACCGAATTCATTGAATCTACTTCAATATATATGTAGTAATGATATCTCAAAAATAACTATCGGAAAAGCACAATATAATTATCTTCCAAATGAAACAGGTGGAATTGTAGACGACCTTATTGTTTACAGATTAGAGGAAGAAAGATATCTTCTGGTGGTTAATGCCTCAAATATTAATAAAGATTGGAGTTGGATTCAAAAACACAATCATGAATTCAAGGCTAAACTGGAAGATGTTTCTGAAAATACGGGCTTATTTGCAATTCAGGGTCCTAAAGCGATAATTGCAATGAAAAAATTAACTAGCTATCCCCTAGAAACTCTTCCTTTTTATTCTCATACGACTGCAGATTTTTCAGGTATTGAAAATATCTTAATTGCGACAACAGGATATACAGGTGCTGGTGGTATAGAAATTTATTTTCCTTCAAACTACTCAGAACACATATGGAGTAATATCCTAAAAGCTGGAGCCGTACATGGAATTATTCCAGCCGGACTTGCCGCAAGGGATACTCTTAGAACAGAAATGGGATACTGTCTATATGGAAATGAAATTGACGAAAACACATCACCAATTTCAGCAGGATTAAGCTGGATTAGTAAAAATGAAACTAAATTTATTAATTCAAAAAATATCAATCAGGAGAAAGTCACCGGATCCCATCAAAAAATAATTGGTTTTATTATGGATGCAAGAGCAATTCCAAGAAGTGGATATAAGATTGTTAATATTCATGGTGATCACATTGGAGTTGTCACTTCCGGTACTCAATCCCCTACACTATCGATTGGCATAGGACTTGGTTATATTTCAAAATCTTATTCGAAGGTTGGTACTAAAATTGGGATTTTAATTCGTGAGAAAAACTGTCCTGCACATGTTGTAAAACTACCATTTATAAAAACTTAATCTTTGAAATCCATACTAATTTTAGGAGGGAGTGGATTCATTGGCAACTCTCTATACAAAGAATTAGGGCCCTATTTTAATACTTTTGGGACCTTTAATAATAATTTAGAGTTTAGGAATAATAAACATTTTTTTCAATATGATATTGAAAAAGGAGGACTTAATGACATTTTAAACGAGGTAAAACCCAAACTTATAATATCAGCTTTAAGAGGAAGATTTAATGCTCAACTAGATTCACATTCTTGTATTATTGAATATGTGAAATTTAATAACTGTAGAGTTATGTTTTTGTCTTCAGCTAATGTCTTTGATTCTTTTAGGCATTATCCGTCATATGAATATGACAAAACTCTCTCTGAGAGTATTTACGGTCATTTTAAAATAAAGATAGAAAATCAACTGATGAATCTTCCAATTGGTAAATTTATTATTATTAGATTACCAATGATTTTTGGAATAAATTCGCCTAGAACTCAAGATATCGATAAGGCAATAATTGAAAATAAAGCAATAGAAGTTTTTCCAAATACTATAATCAATGTAAATAGTGATGTCAGATTAAGTCAACAGATTCATTATATCATAAATCATAAAAAAACAGGAATTTTTCACCTAGGAAGTACAGATTTAATTTCTCATTTTGACTTTATTAAAACATTAGTCGAAAATAGACATTCAAAGATTGGTAAGTATAAACAGGTGTTTAGTACTAATAATATTCGATATTTAGCTACCCTTCCAAAAGAAAATAAGTTACCTCAGTATATTCAACCTTCATATAATGACATCCTAGACGAGTTGAGTTAGTAATAAATCTCTTTTGTTAAGTAAAAGTAAATACTTATTGATTTTACTTTTACTTAACAGTCAAACTGAATTAACAATATTATTTATTATGACTTAAAAATATAGTCCCTTCAAAATCTGAAAGTTTTTTATCTTTACAAATTCATAATATATATGTATGGGAAGAGCATTTGAATTTAGAAAAGCCCGTAAAATAAAACGCTGGTCAGCTATGGCCAAAACCTTTACACGCATTGGAAAGGACATCGTCATGAGCGTAAAGGAAGGAGGTTCAGATCCAAATAATAATTCTAGACTCCGTGCTGTAATTCAAAATGCCAAGGCTGCTAACATGCCTAAAGAAAATGTAGAACGCGCTATTAAAAAGGCTTCAGATAAAAATACGGGTGATTTTAAAGAAGTACTTTTTGAAGGTTATGCGCCTCATGGTATTGCTGTTTTGGTAGAAACTGCTACTGATAATAACAACAGAACTGTTGCAAATATTCGTTCCTATTTTAATAAGTTAAATGGAAGTTTAGGAACAACTGGATCTGTAGAATTTATGTTTGATCACAGCTGTAATTTTAGAATAAACCCAACTGACCTTGAAGTAGATGAGATTGAATTAGAATTCATCGATTATGGAGTGGAGGAAGTTTTTAAAGATTAGGATTGTATTATTTTTTATGCTCCTTTCGAATACTATGGCATAATCCAGAAGGAGTTGGAAAAAAGAAACTTTGAAATACTTTCTTCAGGTTTTGAAAGGATACCTCAGGTAATTAAACAATTGAGTATAGATAAGCAAAAAGAAGTATTACAACTAATAGAAAAAATTGAAGACGACGAAGATGTCCAAAACGTATACCACTCAATGGAAATAAAAAATTAATCAAAAACTTTTCTCTTTAGAATAACCACAAACTCCTTTAAATAAAGTCTCTAGTCTTTTTAAATCTTTTTGTTCATCACTTGATGTATAGAAGTTTGAATGGACAATAACTTTTTTATTTTCATAATCAAAAGAAACAGGTATTATAGGTATTTTTAAACGTTTGGCGATATAGTAGTATCCTGTTCGGAGTTTATCTACCTTTCCACGGGTTCCTTCTGGCGCCAATGCTAATCTAAATTTTTCATGGGCTTCAAATACAGCTGCTATTGACTCTACCGAGTCTTTATTCCCAGAACGATCAATTGGAGCACCTCCTAAAATTCTAAAAAACCAGCCTGTTAAGGGGTTGAATAATTCCTTTTTCCCAACAAAATTTATCGATTCTCCTAAAATACTTCGAACCAACAAGCCTATAAAAATATCTAACCAGCTTGTATGAGGAACCACAGCTACAATATACTTTGGAATTGAAGGGAAATTCCCAACTATTGACCAATTCATTAAGTTGAAATAAATATTTTTTGAAAGAAAGCGAAACATAATTAGTGAATTGATTTAAAATCTTCATTTGGAAACCCTATAAGATATAGGGATTTTTTTGCTCTTGTAATAGCTGTATATAGCCACCTAAAATATTCTTTATTAGGTCCTTCTTTTAAATACGGTTTTTCAACAAAAACATTTTCCCACTGACCACCTTGTGACTTATGACAAGTAATTGCATAAGAATACTTAACCTGTAATGAATTAAAGAAAGGATTTTTTTTAACTTTTAAGAACTTTTTATACTTTGATTTCTCTGATGAATAATCTTCAACTACCTTTTGATAAAGTCGATTTCCTTCTTCAAAAGATAAGGAGGGAGTTTCTGACTTTAAAGTATCTAATAAAACGACTGTTTCAAAGGGATCTTCATCGGGATAGTCCACCAGGCGAACACGAACCTCAGCAAAAGAAAAATCATAAATATTTTTTCTAGCATGAATTGCAAGGACTTCAATTACATCTCCATTTGCAATAAAACCAGGCTTGGAGTCAGAAGCAAGCCAAAAATAGTTGTTTTTTACAACCATTAATTGATCACCGACACATAATTCATCCTCCCACCCTAGAATACGATTACGAATGTGTTCATTGAATAAATTTGCTCTTTTGTTTGATCGAACTATAAAAATCGTTTGATCAATTCCACCTTTATCAAAAGCACTAGATAAAGAATCAAAAAGATCCATACCACTATTAGAGTAATGTATGTCTGTAACCCCTTCGACATCAAATTGAAACTGATCATAATTCTCCTCATTAAGCTGAAACCTTAATTGAGTTGCATTATTTAATATTCCTGAACCAATAGATTGGCGAACAACACTATCTAATTCGACACAATATACATTATCAAAATGATAATGCTCTAGTTCGTTTAAATCAAGGGCTGGACTCAAGTTTAGATGAACTGGCGGTAATTGTGCAGGATCTCCAACAAAAATCAACTTACATTGATCTCCTTGACTTACATATTGAATTAAATCATGGAGCAAAGATCCGTTTTCAAAAAGTTTAGAATGCTTTCTGTCATCACTTATCATTGAAGCTTCATCTATAATGAAAATTGTTTTTCGATATTTATTAGGTTTTAATTGAAATATTATTTTTCCTGAACTTTCGGTCTTAGGATAATAAATTTGTTTATGAATTGTGTAGGCAGAAAATTTTGAATATGTAGCCATTACTTTTGCTGCTCGACCTGTCGGAGCCATAAGTACTCCTTTATATCCAGCATATTTTAATTGACGAATTAAATACCCAATTAAAGTTGTTTTTCCTGTCCCTGCGTATCCCTTTAGAAGAAAAGCAGTATTTGGTGAATTTGAAAGAATAAAATCAGCTACTTTATTAAACCAGTTTCTTTGGGAATCTGTTGGTTCAAATGGAAAGTTATCTTTTAGTTGTAAACGAAATTTTTCAGAAGTCATTTAATGATTGATTAGGATAAATATAAATCATTTTAAATACTTTTGTGATTCAAAAAAAATTGTAGATTTGTTTTTATCAAAAATAAAATGACAATGAAATTAGGTATTCAAGTTGTTCTATGGATTGTATCTATCTTTTTTGCTTATAAAATTTATGACTCAATTAGTGGTCCAATAAATTTTAACCAGACAAAAATTAAACGTTACTCCAAAGTTATTAATGTAATGAAGGATATTAGAACCGCACAGATCGCTCATAAAGATGTCAAGGGAGTTTATGCTAATAATTTTGATAGCTTAATAAAGTTTATAGATGAAGGCATCTTTACACTTCTAGAAAAACGCGACTCTTCTTATTTAGAATATGATAGAATCTATCGAATTGATATGCTTCGAGAGGTTATTGTAACCGATACCCTAGGGTTTGTTCCTGTAAAAGATTCATTATTTCAAACGTCTGATCGATATAAAAAAATGTCAAATATCCCAATTGAAGGTCTTCAAGACAGTGTTTTTAAAATAACGTCTACTATCATAAATAAAAATGGTTACAAAGTACCAGTTTTTGAAGTAAAAGTTTCAAAAAACACTTTGTTGTTTGATCAAGATCAAGATCTTGTTAAACAAGAGAATGAAACTGTTTCTGTAGATGGAGTAAATGGACCCGAAATTATACTTGGTTCCTTAACAAATGTTAGTACAAATGGAAACTGGCCAACCATTTTTGATGCCAAACAAGAATAAAATTCTTAATAATAATGATTTATCCATTCACATTTTTATGGATAGATTTTATTTCTGTACCCAATCTAAAATTGAATACATACCATTACTTGAAGATCCCCAAGATTTTCACAAAACCTTAATCGAATATCTGGATTATCATAGCAAGGAAAACTTTAATGCTTTTAGTTTAATTTCATTTCACAACCCTTCAACATTCGTACCCTTATCGTTTTTTAATAAATCTTTCTGTGAAGATTATTTATGTCTTTATAAAAGAACAAAAGATTATGAAATAGCATCTTATGACACTTTGGAAGATTACAATCAAGTTAACTTATATAGCTTTCCACAATTTATTAGTAAGGTTTTAAAGAAATCTAAAATTAACTTTGGTTTTCATCATTATAACACTCTACTTTATAAAAAAATACTAAGCCTAAATTCTTCAAATAAATTTGATTATAAAATTTTTATTCACTTACAGTTCGGAGCAATGGATGTCTTTCTTCTTCAAAAGAAATGTTTAAAATTCAATAATTGTTTTTCAATTTCAAATACGGATGACTTTTTGTATTATCTCTTTTTTGTAATAGAACAATTCGATATAGATACTAACAATTTAGAATTGAATTTTTTAGGTAAAATGAAGTCTTTTACACCTTACTATGAAGCTGTAGAACAATATCACACTAATATTAATTTTATTGATAAAGATATTAATCATGTTTCAGATACCTCCGTTCATCATGCCCCTTATTTAGCCAAATATTTTAGTTAATGAGAGTTATATCAGGGGTACACAAAGGTAGACGAATTCAAGCTCCAAAGAATCTACCGGTCCGTCCAACAACTGATCGCTCTAAAGAAGGACTTTTTAATATTCTCCAACATCGCCTTGATTTCAAAAGCATTCAAGTACTTGATCTTTTTGCCGGGACGGGGAGTATTAGTTATGAATTTTCCTCCCGTGGTACTAAATATGTTTCAGCTATTGATCAAAACAGGAGTTGTGTTCAGTTTATTAAAAAAGTGGCTATTGACCTTGAAATGAAAATTATAGCGATTCAGGAAGAATGTTTTCGTTTTCTTGAACAAAACTCAATATCATACGATTTAATTTTTGCTGATCCTCCATATAATTTTGAAATTGATGACTATAAAAAGATTATTCTACTATCAAAAAAAAGCCTTTCTAAAAAAGGCATTGTGATAATTGAGCATTTTAAACAAATGAAGCTCTCAGAAATTCAAGGATTTTCTTTTGATCGTGTCTATGGAAATAATGTCTTCTCTTTTTTTTATTTATACAAAAAAGCAGGCCTATAAGCCGGATTCTGTCTAGTCTTATCATTTATCTGGATGTAAAATTACTCTTACATTCTAGCCGCCTACCCTTCTACATTGAACGAGCTACTCTTAATTGTAGATTTACTTGGCGTTGCACCACATAGAGTTTACCTGATTTCACTACAGCCGAACTGTACTTTCTTTCTGTTGCACTTGTCCGCTTCAAAGAAGGGCGGGTGTTACCCGCTATGCTGCTCTACGGTGTCCGGACTTTCCTCCCATACCAAAATGGCATGAGTGATAAGATGGCCTGCTTCGCAAAGCTAGTCATTTGTTGATAATTAAAAGTGAATATATGGTATGGAAAGAACAAAAGAATAATCTGATTTTTATATTTGTATATGGAATCTTTTTTAGTTTCAGCATTAAAATACAGACCTACTT
>Ga0233393_1000052_pt1 | contig 57471 bp, 55 predicted proteins | sample 21DmetaG_FD_183170 | JGI IMG/M metagenome (GOLD analysis project Ga0233393, IMG submission 183170) | Seawater microbial communities from Monterey Bay, California, United States - 21D | ecosystem: Environmental > Aquatic > Marine > Coastal | place: USA: California | collected 2016-10-24 | reverse complement strand
CAGAAGGAGAAATTGGAGAAATGATACGTCGTGTTGTTTCCCATGAAGTTGGACATGCGTTAGGTTTACCTCATAATATGAAGGCAAGCTCTGCTTATCCGGTCGACTCATTAAGATCAGGGTCTTTTACACAAAAAAATGGTATTGCCACTACTATTATGGATTATGCACGTTATAATTATGTTGCCCAGCCTGGTGATGAAAATATACGTTTTGTTCGTCAATTAGGTCCCTACGACGATTATTCCATAGAATGGGGATATAGATTCTTCCCGATGGAAACTTCAGAAACTGAAAAAGTTTCCTTGATAAAAATGGTGGATAAGAAGAGTATGAATCCTTTGTATATGTATGGTTCAGGAGGAAATGATCCAAACACACAAACCGAAAACATAGGAGATGATCCAATTAAAGCAAGCTATTATGGTATAAAAAATTTAAAAATAGTCGTAAGCAATCTTGATGATTGGACAACAAAAAAAGGTCAATCCTATGAAGATCTTAACGAATTATACAATGAGACCATTGGAGTTTACCGTCGCTACATTTATCATGTATTAAAAATGATTGGTGGGATTAATGAAACCATTATGGTAAAGGGGCAAGACAATATCCCTTATCGAAGTCTTAATGCTAAAGAGCAAAAAAGAGCATTAGGCTTTTTAGGTCAAAATCTGTGGCAAACTCAATCTTGGCTTATGAATCCCAATTTGATTTCTAAAATTAAATCTAAAGGCATTTTAAAGGTTCTTCAAAATCTACAGTTTTCAGCTTTAAATCAAATATTAAGTATACGACGATTAAATCGTATGATTTCAGCTGAGAACACCATAATTGGAGATGGATTAAGTCCTGAAGCTCTCATAGAACAACTTTTTCATACTTTTTTTAAAGAAAACATGCCTTTAGATGATTCAGTTATAGCTTTACAAATTCGCTTTGCCGAACGCGTCAAAAAACTAGTTAATGAGAATGAATTAAATCCGAAACTGAAGTCCACCTTGCTAGCTTTTCAAAAACTTATCTATAAAACAGCAAAGAAAAAAACTAAAATAGGAAAGGTATCTGAAAAGAATCACTACCTCTATCTTACTAAAATTTCTGATATACCATAATTTAAAATAAAATTACATTGAAAAATAAAACTCTTTAATAATTCCATTTTTTATATTTGACAAAAATAAAATATATGTCATTTTCAAACTTGTACACATCTAGATTTAAAACAAGAAATAGAGACCATTTTGCTGCTATTGTTCGCTTAGCATTAGCTGATGGAAAAATATCAGATGAAGAACAAGCTTTTATAAATCGTACAGCAATTAACCTCGAAATAGATGAAGCTGAAGTCGATAATATTATTGAAAATATAAATGATTACCCAATTAATCCTCCAGTTTCAAAACAAATACGTCTTGAACGACTTTATGATCTTACAAGAATGGTATTTGCAGATAATATTGCTGATGAAGCAGAAAAACAATTAATGAACCGTCTAATAATAGGCTTAGGTTTTGAAGCTGATAATGCAGATTATATTGTCGAAAAGTCCTTTGAAGAAATTTTAAAAGGAAGTGATGAAGACGAATTTATTGCTGCATTTTTAGCCTAATAAGAATCGCTTTTCCAACAAAGCATATACCACTATTAAAAACAACTAAAGCTATTGTTCCCAAATAGAACCAATTAAAGTCTTTTATGAATTTTAATAGGATGGCTTCGCCAAGAAGCGAAAGACCAAAACCGCATAGTAAAAGTCCTGTAATAGAGTAAATAAGCCACTTTCTCCGCATTTTTATTTTAAATATACATTTAATTAGGGACTCATTTACACTGTAGCGCCTTGAGATTTATATATCCCAATGGCTTTTAAAAAATTATTTAATAAAACTTTTTAAACTTAAAATAAGAGGTGGTTCCTAAAAGAGCTACTATTAAAATTGAATAGTAGACAAAACTGGGAGTAATAATTTTATCTCCACTGGCATATGAATGAAGACCTACTAAATAAAAATTTACTCCAAAATAGGTCATTAAAATACTTGCAAAAGCAACAATACTCATTAGGTTGAATATCCAAGCACCACGCAATCCGGGGATTAGTCGCATATGAATTACAAATGCATATACAATAATACTTATAAGAGCCCATGTCTCTTTTGGATCCCAACCCCAATATCTTCCCCAACTTTCATTGGCCCACATACCACCTAAGAAATTACCTATTGTAAGCATTATTAATCCTACTGTAATTGCTAACTCATTAATAATAGTTAGCTCTTTAATTCGAAGTTTTATTTTTCTCTTATTTTTATTAGTAGTGATTAAAATTAGAAATAATGAAACTCCGCCAATTATCATTCCCAAAGCAAAAGGTCCATAACTACCTACAATGACTGCTACATGAATCATTAACCAATAACTATCTAATACAGGGACAAGATTTGCTATTGCAGGGTCCATCCAGTTCCAATGGGCAATCATCAGAATCATCCCGACTACAAAAGCAGTGGAAGCCATTGTTAAAGCTGATTTACGCCCAAAAGTCAATCCAAAAAATTGCGTTGCCCAAGCAACATAAATCATAGATTCATATGCATCACTCCAGGGAGCATGTCCTGAAATATACCAACGAGCAATTAACCCAGCTGTGTGTAAAAGAAATAATATTATTAGTAAACCCTTAAATCCCTTTACCAAAAAAGAGAGAAATCGATTAGATTTAAATATCTGAACAATTAAAACAATAAAAAATAAAGTGCCGGCATAAATATACCAGCTGTAAAGTTTTTTAAAAATGTCATATTTGTTATATGTAATTTCTGCCTTAACAGTTTCCTTTGAGGGAATTACTTCATTTCCAAACTTCTTTTGAAAACCATAAATGCTTTCTAATAAATTATCCGCCTGTTTGTAATCTTGGTCTTTTTGAGCCAATCTGAGAGATTGAAAATATAGTGGTAAAATATTTCGAACATAGAGTGAATCTTTCCCTTTAAAATTTGCTTCAGCTAGCTCTGGATAAGAAACCCATTTATTATTTTCATTGTTTGGAATAGGAAATATTCGCATCACTTTTCCTTCTAAGGCAGAATATAAAAGATTAATACGACGATCTAATTCAATAAAATCTTTTTGAAACTGATTAGGTATAGCCGCACGATATGCCTCCTCAAGAGGGACTGCCAATTTATAGTTACCTAGGTTATCGAAAAAAGAGAGCAAAGGCGCGTATTTAGCATTTAAATCAATACCTGCAAGTTTTCGAACACTATCGTTCCCTCGTTTTAAATAAATCAGGGGTACATTGTACCAAATTGCAGGATTATTCATAATAGATAGTAATGCCTGATCTGAATTTAGGCCCTTGTATGTGTCGCTTTTACTGACTTTTCGCAACAACTCAGAAGAGAAAGTGTTTGCAGGTTTCATTCGCCCACCAGAATCTTGAATGATCAATTCACCAAATTTTCTAGAGTGTATTTCAGAAAAAGCATCTGCCTGAATAATAGAATCAAAATCAATTGCCCCTGTTTGTTGATGAATAGGTATTTGAGCGTTCAGATTAAAAATTTGTGAAGAAAAAAGGACTAAAAAAATTGTTAATGCATTCTTTTTTTGATTGAGTTTGTCTAATGCTTTAGATAAGTCTTTAAATCGAGTTTTTCCTATAAAGAAAATCCCTAACATACTTAAATAAAGTAATATGTACCCTACATATGTAACATATGTTCCCCACCAATCGTGATTTACGGAAAGAATAGTTCCTTTTTCGTCAGGATTAAAAGAAGCTTGAAAAAAACGGAAACCTTTATGATCCAATACGTGATTCATAAAAATATCATAATCAAAATTTTCATTGTCTTCTACAGTCACTTTACTCATAAAAGAAGCATAACTTTTTTCAGTTCCAGGGTATTTTTCTGCAATAAAATCGTTGAGTTTGATTGAAAATGGCAACTCTATTGCTTTAGAACCAAATTGTAAATAAAAGTCCAAACCAGAAATACTTATAGTCTTAGGATCATTAACAATACCCTTTCCTCCAAGTAAGGTCACTACTTCACTTTCTCCTTGAGATTGAACCTCTAAACGAAGAGCATTTTGAACTGATTCTCCTTGAGAGTCTGCTTTAACGATATCGAATTTTCCTCGCAGTGCAGGCTCCGGTATCACAAATTGAAAATTTGATAAAGTATAAAGCGATCGCAATTGCAAAGGACTTTCTGTATTTGAATCTAGATTTCCCTGAAACTGATCTGCCATACGCATAAATTGGCCTGAGAAAGGGGAATTTATTGTGTATAAACCGTCTTTTAAACTGATATTTATGGCTCCGCTTTGAGGACGATTAAGAGTGAATAAAATATTATGAATACTGGCAATTTCACCTTCTTTTAAATAATGGTCATGTCGATTCCCGTCACCTGCCTCAACAATCTTGAGATATCTTTCTCCGGTATCATCTAAAACTAAACCCTCTGTGACATTTTCCATAAAGTCAACATAAGCTACCCGAAATTCTTGTCCATTAAATTCATTATTCCAAGAAAAATTATTATTCACATGTTCTGAAAATAAAATATCATCTTGAAGTTTTTTTCTCTGAGGCTTGCCGTTGATGTCCCCATCTACATAAATAGTCAAATAGGTTTTATCAGAAAGCATTTTACTTTCAGTTACCCCTTCTCGAATTGGCATAACTCCTTCAAAACCAATATAACGAGTTATGAAAGCACCCGTGAGAATCAAAAGAAAAGAAAGGTGTAATAACAAAACCGCCCATTTTTCTTTCTTATACAAACGGTATCTAAAAATATTACCAAAAAAGTTTATTGCCATAAAGACCATAATCAACTCGAACCACCAGGCATTGTAAATCAAAATTTTTGCAGTATCTGTACTATACCAACTCTCAATAAAAGTTCCAAAGGCCATAGCTGTTGGATAAAGAATAAAAAACAGTGCAGTTAGTCTTGTGGAAAATAAAATATTAAGAAATTTTTCTTTCATCAATTACATCATCTTTCAATTACAAATATAAGTCTTGTATAGTAAATTTAATCACCCTTTGGGCTTTTAATAAATAAAAACTGGATGAATATTAAATAGATTTAAATCTGTTTTTATATTTCGAGAATCAATATTTTTACAATCACAATTCAACTATTAAATAAACATCAACTCATTGGTGTTTTGTATTTTTGATAACTATGAAAATTATTCTAATCGGCGCAGGTAAACTTGGTAAACAACTTTACAGAGCAATTGTTTTGAATAAAGATTTAGAGATAATTCAATGGTTAGATAGATCTTCCAAGAAAACTAGAACTTCAGAAGGAGTGCCAGTAGTAAAAGAAATAGGTTATTTTAAAAATATTGACCTTTACCTTTTAACTGTAACAGATAAGTCGATTAGTACTATTTCAAATTCACTACCAAAAGAAGCTTTTGTAGTTCACTCAGCAGGAGGTATTCCTTTGAGTGAAATCACACAAAAAAGAGCTGGTGTATTTTATCCGTTACAGAGTTTTAGCAATGACAGGAATATTGATTTTTCAAAAATTCCTATTTGCGTGGAGAGTAAAGTCAAAACAGATCTCATTATTCTTAAAAATCTTGCTAAACGCATCAAATCATCAGTTTTTGATGTGAATACAAAACAAAGAGAACAACTTCATCTAGCGGCTGTTCTTATTAATAATTTTACTAATCATCTTTTTCTAGAAGCAGCTGAAATTTGTAAAAATAATTCGTTGCCATTTGAACTTTTAAAACCAATAATTAAGGAAACTTTCGAAAAATTGGAAATACTTAGTCCTAAAAACGCCCAAACAGGTCCAGCTATACGTCGAGATAAGAAAACAATTAACAAACACCTAAAATTAATCGAGAGTCCCGATCTTAAATCAATCTATAAAGTATTTACTTTAGCAATTCAAAATAATAATGAAAAATAAAAACTACAAAACAATATTACCTCAAATCAAGACTTTTATCTTTGACGTAGACGGAGTTTTGACTGACGGGAAAGTACTGGTGACCTCAGAAGGAGAAATGTATCGTGCAGTGGATACCAAAGATGGCTATGCTATCAAATGTGCCCTAGTGCAAGGTTATAAAATTGTTATTATTTCGGGTGGAACAAATGAAGGAATTCGTGATCGTTTTAAAGCCTTGGGGATTTTTGATATCTACCTTGGTGCTCATCACAAAACAGAAGCCTATCACGACCTAATGGGTAATTACAACCTTAACCCTGACGAAATTCTTTATGTTGGGGATGATGTACCTGACATCCCAGTTATGGAAAAAGTAGGTCTTAGCTGTTGTCCAGCCGATGCGTCTTCAGATGTAAAAGTAATAGTCGACTATGTTTCTCATAAAAAAGGAGGGGAAGGCTGTGTTCGTGAAATTATAGAACAGGTCCTTCGCGTTCAAGGTAAATGGAATTTAGACATAGGTGCTGGAAAAGATTAATATGCTTAATACAAACGGATTTAAAATTATTCTAGCCTCAGGTTCCCCTAGGCGTAAAGCTTTTTTTGAGCAAATGGAACTGCCCTTTAAAGTAAAAGTTATTCCTGTGGATGAAGATTTCCCCTCCGGACTTAATGGAATTGAAATTGCAAAACACATAGTTCATCAAAAAGCAGATGCCTTCATAAGTAATGTGAAAGAAAAACAATTGATAATTACAGCAGATACGATTGTGTGGCATAATAATGAATCTTTAGGTAAACCTAAAAATAATGTACAAGCTAAAAATATGTTAATGACATTATCTAATGATTCTCATGAAGTAATAACAGCTGTAGGTTTTTTACAAAAAGATAGCTGGGAATTGATTTATGAGGTTTCTAGAGTAACTTTTGGTAAGATTAATGATTTAGAAATTGAAAACTATATTAAAACTGGATCACCATTAGACAAAGCAGGAGCTTACGGAATTCAAGATTCCTTTGGAATAAAAAACATCACTTCAATTCATGGTAGTTATTCTAATATAATTGGGCTTCCTGTGCCTCAAGTATTAAAAAAAATAAAAGAAATCATCTCTAAAAATTAGTCGCTTTTCTAAATTCCCAATATCTTAATACAATGAAAAAGTTATCTCTCATTTTTTTAGTATTAGTTTATAATTGTACTAATCCAAATCCAAATTCATCTAACTCCACATCTATAGAGTTAACTGAAAGTTTTAAAAACTACTGGTTTGATGGTAAGGCAGAAATAAATTCATATACCCTAAAACAATCTCGTTATGGTTCTCCAAGAGAGGGTAATGCAGTTTTAATATATGTTACCGAAGATTTTTTACCTAATGTACAAGTAAAAGCAAATAAAAAATCTAAAAGCACCAATACTGTATTAAAACTAAACCGTACCAAAAAATTTTTAACAGGCATCTATCCCTATTCAATAATGACAAGTGTATTTTCTAACCTAGAACAAACTAAGCCCCTTGTAAAAACCACTACTTCTATTCAAGAGTGGTGTGGCCAGGCATATCTACAATTAAATAGAAGAGGTAGATTAGAAGTAAAAAGTCATTCTTATTTTGAAGGAGAAGCAGATCAAAATTTGAGATTTAAAGATGCTATAACTGAAGAAGAAATTTGGACTTGGATTCGAACTTATCCCAAACTTCTTCCCATAGGAGATTTTGAAATTCTTCCTTCTTTAGAATACCTTCAATTAAAACATAAACCCATAAAATTATATAACGTAAAAACTAAATTTGACCGAAAAGATAGCTTAAACACATATCATATGACTTATCCCGAGCTCTCTCGTGAGCTTTCAATCAAATTTAGCGTTCTACCACCGTTCAAAATTTTGGGATGGGAAGAAACAGATTTAAAGAATCCTGATCAAATAACTATTGCCAGAATTATTAACACTGTAAAACTACCTTATTGGAAATTAAATAAACCCGGAGATGAACGTTTTCGTGATTCTTTGGGATTAAATTAAATATTAGATGAGAAAAATTTCCATTATAATTATATCACTTTGCTCTCAAATCCTAATTGGTCAAAATGGTGCAAAAATTTACAAACAGCTTAAAAAACTAAATACATTATCTTCTGTATTATATGTAGCTGCCCATCCTGACGATGAAAACACGCGTCTTATTTCTCTTTTTTCTAATCATTATAATGCTCGTACAGCCTATCTTTCGTTAACTAGAGGAGATGGTGGACAAAATCTAATCGGTACAGAGTTACGAGAAGGTTTAGGTTTAATAAGAACACAAGAACTACTTGAAGCGAGAAAGATTGATGGGGGAGAACAGTTTTTTACAACTGCAAATGACTTTGGATATTCAAAACATCCTGATGAGACTCTATCAATTTGGGACAAAGAACAAATCTTAGCTCAAATCGTTTATCGTATTAGGGCTTTTAAACCAGACATAATCATTCATCGTTTTGATCATCGAACTCCTGGAAGTACCCACGGACATCACACTAGTTCATCAATGCTTAGTGAAAAGGCTTTTCATTTAGCAAACGATCCTAACGCTTTTCCAGAACAACTAGATGAAGTAAGTCTTTGGCAGCCAAAGCGTCAATTTTATAACACCTCCTGGTGGGCTTATGGTGGAAGAGCTCAATTTGAAAGGGCTGATAAAAGTAAAATGATTGCTTTAGAAAGTAACCCAATAGATTTTTTGTTAGGAAGAACAAATGAAGAAGTTGCTTCTAAGAGTAGAAGTCAACACAAATCCCAGGGTTTTGGAAGTTCTCCAAGTCTAGGGAGTCAAACCGAGTATTTAGAATTGATTAATGGAAGTAATCCTTCAAATTCTAATCCCCTAGATAAAATAGATACAACTTGGGGTCGTGTTGAAGGAGCAAGTGAAATCGAAATAAAAGTGAACACCCTGATTACTAATTTTGATTTAGAAAAACCCTATAAAAGTGTTCCTTTTTTAGCTGCCCTTTATAAGGATATATCAAAACTTGATGATAATTATTGGAAAGCAATTAAACTGAAAGAAGTAAGTGATTTGATTCAAAACTGTTTAGGCCTTAGGTTACAGTTTAATACTTTTCAAGAAACCGGTGTCGTAAAAACCTCTCTCCCAACACAATTATTAATATTGAATCCTAGTCCTATCGCAATAAAACTAGAAAAAATTGATGGCGCAATTAATCTTGAAATTTCAAAAAAACTTGTTCAAAATCAGCCTTGGGAAAGTCGTCAAAATTATCAAATACCTAACAAAATATCAACTCCTTACTGGCTTTTAAAAAATGGTGACTTGGGAAACTATTATGTTCAAAATGAATCCCTTAAAGGCTTAGCTGAAACTCCAAATCCAATAAAAGTTCGATTTCATGTTATGATTAATAGTACCTTTATTCCAATTCAAGTACCTCTTAAATATAAGACTACAGACCGAGTAGCGGGTGAGGTTTTACAAAATTTTCAAATCTTACCTAAAGCTACAATTCAGTTAAAAGATAAAGTAATTCTATTTCAAAAAGATAAAGTTAAAAAAGTGTCTCTCCAAGTTAGAGCTCACATTCAAAATTTTAAAGGATTTGTGACTCTTAAAGTTCCAAAAAATTGGGATTTTTTCCCAAAAAAACAAGATGTCAAAATTGATCGTGCTGGTGCAGTAAAGGAATTTATCTTTAATGTTACTCCGCCAAAAGGAAGTGATACAGGAATTTTTTCAGGACTTGTTAGTGACGGAATTCAAGATTACAATATGACACTTGAAGAGATCGAATATCCTCATATTTCCAAACAATATATGTTGAGTCCAAATAAAACTATTGTATCAAAAATAGATTTAAAATCCAAAGTAAGTAAGGTTGCATATCTTAAGGGGGCAGGAGATAAAGTAGCTGAAAGTCTCCGAAATATAGGCATTACTGTTACCGAATTTGAGATTGAAGAACTACGTTTGGAAAGTCTTTTAAATTATCCTGCCCTGATAATTGGAATAAGAGCTTTTAATGTTCATAAAGAATTGGCATTTAAAAATCAAATTCTTTGGGATTATGCTAATCAGGGAGGTACGGTTATAATTCAGTATAATACTAGTCGAGGATTCGACTCTTCAATAATGTCTCCTTACTTAATAAAACTTTCTCGAGATCGGGTCACAGACGAAAATGCTGATGTTATTTTTTTAAAAAAAGACCATCCCCTATTAAATGAACCTAATAAGATTACTGAAAAAGACTTCAAGGGATGGGTTCAGGAACGTGGTCTTTACTTTGCAAATGAATGGGACGAACGCTATCAATCCTTATTTTCAATGAGTGATAAAGGAGAAAAATCAAACAAAGGAAGCCTTCTTGCTGCAAATTATGGAAAAGGAAAAATTATTTATACTGGTTTAAGTTTCTTTCGCGAACTCCCTTCTGGAGTACCAGGAGCCTACCGTTTATTTATTAACTTGATCTCTTTCGGTCAGTGAAACGCTTAAATTATATACTATTAATTGGGACTAATCTTTTTTATTGGCTTTTGTTTTACCTATTTATGACCCTCTACAACTGATGGAAACAATTGATTGGATAATACTTTTAGGCACACTTTCCTTTATTGTAATTTTTGGTATTTGGAAAAATAACAGTCATAAGAATATTCAAGAATATCTTAAGGGTGGTAATAAAGCTCGTTGGTGGACAGTAGGCCTATCGGTAATGGCAACTCAGGCAAGTGCTATTACATTTTTATCTACACCTGGCCAGGCATATCATGATGGAATGGGATTTGTACAATTTTATTTTGGTTTGCCATTTGCGATGCTAATTATTTGTTTATTCTTTATTCCAGTATACCATAGGTTAAAAGTTTATACAGCTTATGAATTTTTAGAAAATCGTTTTGATTTAAGGGTTCGTACATTAACTGCTATACTATTTTTGATTCAAAGAGGTTTAGCTGCAGGAATAACCATATATGCTCCAGCAATTATACTAAGCGTTGTTTTAGGATGGAATTTAAAGTTGATGGTACTTTTGGTTGGGGTTTTAGTTATAACATATACTTTAATCGGAGGTACCAAGGCTGTAAACGTAACCCAAAAGCAACAAATGTTTATCATATTTCTTGGAATGTTTATAGCTTTTGGATTCATTCTTAAAAGCTTTCCAGAAAATATTTCATTTACTGATGCCCTTAAAATTGCTGGCAAAGCTGGAAAATTAGAAGTTCTAGATTTTAGTTTTGATCCCAATAGTCGTTATACCTTTTGGAGTGGTTTGACTGGTGGTTTATTTTTAGCTCTATCTTATTTTGGAACAGATCAATCCCAAGTACAACGATATCTCTCAGGAAAATCTCTGAAAGAAAGTCAAATGGGACTTATAATGAATGGTTTACTTAAAGTTCCTATGCAATTTTTTATACTTCTTGTTGGTGTTATGGTCTTTGTTTTTTATCAATTTGAGTCAGCACCATTAAACTTTAATCCTAAAGCCATAGCGTCTGTCAAAAGCTCAGCTTTAAGTCAAGAATTCGAAGCCCTTGAATTAAAAAATTTAAATACCCAAAATAAAATAAAGACAGCCCTAATTAAAGGAAGTTCTCAAGAGGAAATAAAGCAATTAAACAAAAAAGAGTTAGCCCAACGTGAAAATGCTAAAGAACTTATTAATATGATAAATCCAGAGCAAGAAACTAACGATAAAGACTATGTTTTTATATCTTTTATTTTAGGGTACTTACCTTCTGGGCTTATCGGACTCTTAATTGCTGTAATTTTTTCAGCTGCAATGAGTTCAACTGCTTCCGAGCTTAATGCACTATCAGCTACAACTACTATAGATTTATATCAAAGAAATTTTGTTGGTAAATCAGAAACTCATTATGTTAATGTATCAAAAGGATTTACACTTATTTGGGGTTTAGTTGCAATTTTATTTGCAAGTTTTGGAAATCTGTTTGAAAATTTGATACAATTGGTTAATATTATTGGTTCTGTATTTTATGGAACAATACTTGGGATTTTTTTAGTTGCAATTTTTATCAAAAAAGTGAAAGGTAAAGCTGTATTCTGGTCAGCACTTATTTCTGAACTTATTATTATTATTCTATTTAGTAAGGACATAGTTAGCTTCTTATGGCTAAACGTAATCGGAACAACTCTTACAATCTTTCTAAGCCTTATCATTCAAAAAATTTTCAATGAAAAGTAATTATTAATAGTCAGATGGTATAGTCTAATTTCCTCTAAAACATTTGGTTAAGTCCCAATAAAAAAGGCCTTCACTTGAAGACCTTTATAGTAGCGAGAGGGAGACTTGAACTCCCGACCTCCGGGTTATGAATCCGACGCTCTAACCGGCTGAGCTACCTCGCCTTTATGGGGGGCAAATATAAAAACATAATCCACGACTAACAACCTTTTGAAAATATTTTAAAATAAATACCCTCGTTACTGATTTTTCAATATATTGGGAACTTTAAATTTTAAAAATGAGTGACAAAATAAGCTATTCAATATAGTATGATTTTCATGCTTCAAAACAAATGTTATTTCAATATTTATCAACACCATCTGGCCTTGGTGAATGGTTTGCTGATAATGTAAATTCGAGAGGAGAAAGTTTCACTTTTATTTGGGATGACGCTGAAGAATATGCAAAATTATTACAAAAGAAAAACAACGAACGAGTTCGTTTTCAGTGGTCTGTAGATGAGGAGGAGGGTAATCCATATTACTTTGAGTTTAAAATTCAGGTAGATGATTTAACAAATGATGTTTCATTAATCGTTACTGATTTTGCTGAAGAAGATGAACTCGAGGAATCTAAAATGCTTTGGGATAATTTAATTTCTAGCTTAAAACAAACTTTAGGATCTAGTTAATCAGATTTTTATGTTGAATTCTAATGGAGTCATAGTTTCTAGTTTAAAACTGGTAGAGGAAGACTTGATTCATAGTCTACTAACTGCTTTTTCAATTCAAGAAAGCATTCGCCTGAAAAAAAATAATATTTATTTTTTGGAGGAGCATTATTTTCGAGTAATTGCAACTTTAAGAAGATATCGCTTTGGCATACCAATGAATTACACTATTAGTTTTTTTGAAGAAGAAATCCAAAAGCTCATCGAAGCCAATAAAAATATTTCAGAAAACAATCTCCTTAATCTTCATTTTTTTTTATGTAGGGGGAAAACACAGTTTGTTTTAAGTTTTAGCACTATCGAACCATTTAAATTTATAAATACGTCTTACTCAATTGATATTTATAAAGAAGCTGTTATTGCTTCAGGAGATCTATCTAATTTATCACCAACAAACAGAGGAATTAGAGCTATGTCTAAACGTTATGCTGAAGAAAACGGCTTCGAAGATGTATTGTTATTAAATGAAAAAAAAAACATTGTAGAAAGTCTAGTAGGTACTTTATATTTACTCCAAGGAAATCAAATTTTAACTCCTGGCTTGGAATCTGGATGTCAAGATTTTACCTATCGTAGTGCGTTTAATAAATGGTTAAATAAAAAACAAACAATTTATTCTCTTATTGAAAATGATGTGAATCCTTTCGAACTTCAAAAATCTGAAGAAGTAATGATTCTTTCCTTAGAGAAGGGTTTCCAATGTGTTTCTAATTATCGAAAAACAACATATCCTCAAAGAAAAACCCAAGATATTTTCAACGCTTTTAGTATTAACTTTTTTTAGTTATAATTTGGGTTATCTGGAGTATTTGACCAAAGCAAATATTCTCCTCCTAAAGCTTCCATGCACTCTCGCCACATGTCTTTAGTTGGCATTTTTATCAATTCTAATACTGATTTTATTTCAAAAGGTTCCCAAGATTTTACTTTAATTTCTTCTTCAAGTTGCCCTTCTGTCCACCCACTATATCCAAGAAAAAAACGAATATTTTCTTGATTGAGTTTACCTTTTTTTAATAAATTATTTACAGACTTAAAATCTCCATTCCAATATAGTGTCTTTGATATGCGAACACTATTAGAAATTTTATCACCCAAGGTATGAATATAAAATAAGTTGTCTTGTTCTACTGGTCCTCCAAAATAAAGTGGAAATTTGTCATAAATACCATCCATAACCTCGTCTAGAGTATAGTCTAATTTTTTATTTAGTATAAGTCCAACACTCCCTGAAGTTTTATAATTAGTTAATAAAACAACAGAACGATGAAAGTTAAAATCACCAATAACTGATGGTGTAGCAACGATTAATTTTCCAGTATTCATTTAATTAAAAGTTATAAAAAAAGCTCCACAAGGGAGCTTTTTTTATATAAGTACTTTTAGAAACTTAATTTACTGAACCTGATAATTCAGCTCCTGCCTTAAACTTAACCACATTTTTAGCAGCAATTTTAATTGTAGCACCAGTTTGTGGATTTCTTCCATCACGAGCAGCTCTCCTAGAGACTGACCACGATCCGAATCCAACTAGAGAAACGCGTCCACCTTTTTTAAGTGTACCTGATACACTACCTAGAAAAGATTCAAGACCTTTTTTTGCAGCAGCTTTAGAAATGCCAGCATCAGCTGCCATAGCGTCAATTAATTCTGTTTTGTTCATAATTTTTATATTTTAAGGTTATATAACAAATTTATATGGATTTTCGGTTAAGCCTTTAAAAACCTAGGGAAATCAACTGTTTTTGTTAATAAGTAAGTAGTTTTGTTGATAATGATGAGTCTTTTATCTACAAAACACGAGCATTTGAATCAAATTTATAACCATTTAGTAGTGTTTTAGAGGACATTCGTTTCTTATTTGGAAGTTGAATTTCAATACAATTCAAATATCCCTCTCTATTTGTTATATAAATTTCATCTCCTTTTACTAATATTTTATTTGAAGGGTGTGAATGTTTTTCGTATATCGCTTCTGCTTTCAAAATTTTTAATCGTCCTTGGATTCCATTATTTTCAAAAAAAGACCAAGCTCCAGGATAGGGACACAACCCCTTGATTTTATTTTTTAAAATAATTAAAGTAGCCCCCCACTCTAATTTTGTATTTTCAGCAGATAATTTTGGAGCTTCAAATTCAAATTTTGTAATATTTTGTTTTCTTGAGTTGAGGATTCCAGATTGAATTCCCTTTAATGTGTCAATTATAAGAGTAGCCCCTTGAAAGACAATTTTATCATGTAAACTACCAGCATTATCATTTAAATCAATTGAAACTTCTTTTTGAAGTAATATTGACCCTGAATCAATTTTCTCATCTATGAAAAAAGTAGTAATTCCTGTTTTTTTCTCTCCATTAATTAATACCCAATTAATGGGAGCTGCTCCCCTGTAATTTGGTAAAAGAGATGCATGAAGATTAATTGATCCATATTTTGGAAGGGACCAAACTACTTTTGGCAACATCCGAAAGGCAACAACAACAAAAATATCTGCTTTTAATTCAGTTAATTGAGTAATAAATTTTGATTCTTTAAGATTAATGGGCTGAAAAATAGGAAGCTCGAATGACTCTGCCAATTGCTTAACTGATGAAGAGGTTAGCTTTTTTCCTCTTCCTGCTTTTCTGTCTGGAGCAGTTACAACTGATAAGATTTTAAAATTATCATCTAATAGAGATTTCAAACAATGGCTTGCAAATAATGGAGTGCCAAAAAACACCAAGGAAGGAAGGCTATTCTTTTTATTCATTTATCCAATAATATTTTTCTCCAATACCCTTTTTAATACTTTTTTGATCCAAAAGATTATTTAAAAAAAACTTTAGATCTCGAAGATCAAAATACAACTTTTGTGACAGCTCTAATATAGAATGTGGATTAGATTTTAGTAACGTAATAACTTTTTCCTTAAGCTCCTCTTTTTGTTTAGAAAAAATAAAACATGACTTTGAAGAACATTTTTTACAAATCTCAATTTTATTTTCTCCAAAATATGCTAAAATAAAATTTTGTTTACATGAGCTATCGTCCTGTATATATTGAATCATTTTATCAATTTTCTTCTTTTTAATCGAATATATTTTTTTAACCAACTCAATAACTGGTTTGATGGTATAATTATCTTCGCGTGGGGTCAATGGATTAATATCAATATTCAACTCATGGGTACTAAACTCTAATATCCTTCTTCGCTTCATGATCTCTAGTTCATTTAAAAGACGAACATTTGAAATTTTAAAAGTCTTACATATTTTATTTATAGAGAATATTGTTCTTTCTTTAAAAAAATTGGGGCTTTGACGCATCAAATATTCTAAAATTTGAGAAGTAAGATTTCTTTTATTAATATATGTAGTTACATAATCTAAAGAAGATACCATATTAACACGTAATTGTTTTTCCTTAGAGCTCACTAAACTATATACTCCAGCTAATTCAAAAAATTTAAGGCTCTGTTCGATTTTATAGGGTTTATGATTATAAGTTTTACAAAAGTTGTTTAAATCCAAGGAATAATATGAGCTCTTTCCCTCACCATATGCAATTTGAAAAAAATTACAAAGGTCTTTGTAAATATTCTTTATATCGGCTGTTGTGGGAATCTTATCTAAAAAATAATTTTTTAATTCTTTTAGATCATTATTTTTATATAGTAAATAACTCAAAGCATCCTTTCCATCTCGTCCCGCTCGACCTGTTTCCTGATAAAAATTCTCAATACTTTCGGGTGATTGAATGTGAATTATAGTTCGGACATCCGCTTTATCTATTCCCATACCAAAAGCACTTGTTGCCGTTATATTGGGTATTTCTCCAGATTGCCAAGCTAAAAAATTTTTCTTTTTCTCTTCAACACTAAGTCCACTATGAAAAAAAGTTACTTTATGTCCTTTTTGATTGATAAATTGAGCCAGATTTTCAGTTAGCTTTCTTGTATGGCAATATATTATGCTAGAACCTTTATTTTTTTCCAACAATTGAATTACTGAATTAAACTTATCTTCAGAATTCATCACTTTATATGAAATATTAGTACGTTCGAAAGAACTTTGATAAACTTGTGCTTCTTTCAATTTCAAGATATTACGAATATCAATTATTACTTTACTTGTAGCGGATGCAGTAAGAGCTAAAATTGGTGTTTTTAAAAATAAAGTACTTAGAACTCCAAGTTCTCTGTATGATGGTCTGAAATCATGCCCCCATTCAGAAATACAATGGACCTCGTCAATAGCTATAAGTGAAAAATTTGCTTGAGTAAGTTGTTGGATAAAAAGAGGGTTTAAAAAACGTTCTGGTGAACAATAAACTAACCTGTAGTTTCCATGGATACAATTGTCAATTTGCTCTTGAATCGGTTGACTTTTAGAGTGAGATTCGAAATACATCGCTTTAATTCCTTGTTTTTCTAATTTTCTTACTTGATCCATCATTAAAGCAATCAATGGAGAAATTACTAATACTGAACCCTCTAATATCAGAGCGGGTAATTGATAACATAAAGACTTTCCTCCACCAGTAGGTAAAATTCCCATGACATCTTTTCCTTCCAAAAGGCTATCAATAATTTGTTCCTGATAAGAACGGAATTTAGAGTATCCCCAATATTTTTTAAGTAATTGCAGTTTATCCATTATTATTATTCATGAAGGATTCTATAAAAAAAACACGCTCTTCGATACTTCCCTGTGGCAATTCAATTACTTTATGCTGAACGCTGTAAGCTTTTTTAATATATGGATAATACATCTTAGCCTGGCTAAAATTTTCTAAACGTTCATTATCCTTTTTAAAAATTTTTCCCCAAGGAGTTAATAGAAAAACTAAATCATATTCAAATGAGTAAACCTTTTCTTTAAAATTAAGATTTTCTTGACCGGTAGCTTTTAAATAGGCGTACGTATCGTGTATACCACGATCGAAAAATACAACTTGGCTTTTTGCTTGAAAAATTTTTTCTGAATCAATAAATTGTTTTTCTCTCACTTCTAGAAGTTGCTCACTAAACTTTAAGGGTGCAGAAAGGAAAAGATTGGTTATTCCTCTAGATTGATAATCCTTTATTAAACTTCTAGAAAATTCTTCAAAAATAGAGTATCCTTTATTTTTTAGACACTCAATAACAGCAGTCTTGCCTGAGCCAGGACTTCCGCTAATAACTACTCTTTTATTTCTTTGCATTTTATTCAATAATAAAACCAGTATCTTTACACAAAAGTAATAGCCTTAATGCATTCTAATACTAGCTCAGAAGATTTTTATTCACGTTTTTATGATCAGCTTTTAGAATCCCAAAATTGGCCAGGATTTTATCTTTTTAAGTTTATTGTTAAATCTGAATCCCCCCATCTCGAAGATTTGAAATCTTTTTTTGACCCAAAAGAAGCTGTGTTTTCAGAAAAAAAATCTTCAAAAAATACCTTTACAAGTTTGAGCATTAAAATTAAAATCTCAAAGCCAGAACAAGTAATCGATATTTATAAAAAAAGCAGTAAATTGGAAGGAATAATCTCATTGTAATTTTAATTGGAATCCTTTGGAATTCAATACATTTTACTAATTTGCAATATATTTAATCACACACTTACTAGCAATATATTTTATGGAAACCTTGCAATATAATACTAAGCGCAAGCAACTTATTATCCCAGAATACGGAAGACACATACACATTATGATTGAGCAAGCTATCGCAGAAACAAATACAGAGGAGCGAAATAAAAAAGCAAAAGCTATTATAGGTGTTATGGGAAACCTAAATCCTCACTTGAGAGATGTCCCAGATTTTCAGCATAAACTTTGGGATCAATTTTTTATAATGGCAAACTTTGATATTGATGTTGAAAGTCCCTTCGAGAAACCTCAAAAGGAGTTGTTAGATATGAAACCTGAAAAGCTACCTTATCCCCAAAACTATCCTAAGTATAGATTCTATGGGAATAACATTAAGCTGATGATAGATTCTGCAATTAGTTGGGAAGAAGGGGAATTAAAGGATGTACTAGTTTTTACGATAGCCAATCACATGAAGAAAAACTTCTTAAGTTGGAATAAAGATACTGTCGAAGATGTTGTGATTCTAGCTCATTTGGAAGAATTATCTGATGGAAAATTAAAAGTAGCTGCCTCACAACTTCCTTTAAGTGAATCCGCAGATTTAATAAGATTCAAGCATAAAAATGGTAACGGTCCTAGCAGCAACTATAGTAAACCAAGGAAACGAAACAGAAAACGCTACTAAACTAAATGGAATCATTTTTAATTGAAGGTGGACAATCTTTAAAAGGCTCCATAACCCCACAGGGAGCTAAAAACGAAGCTTTACAAATTTTGTGTGCAGTTTTACTAACCCCAGAAACTGTTAATATTAAAAATATTCCTGACATTATAGATGTTAATAAACTTATTCAATTACTCAAAAATTTTGGAGTAGTTGTAGAAAAAATAGATTCAGGATTTTACCGTTTTAATGCCAAAGATGTCAATTTGAGCTATTTAAGCTCAGAGCAGTTTAAAGAAGATGGTAAAGGTCTTCGTGGTTCAATTATGTTAGTTGGTCCTCTATTAGCTCGTTTTGGAAAAGGAAGTATTCCTCGCCCAGGAGGAGATAAAATTGGCAGAAGACGACTCGATACCCATTTTGATGGGCTTATTAAACTTGGAGCAGAATTTAATTACAATCAAGAAGATTACTTTTACAGTGTCGAAGCAAAACAGCTCAAAGGAACTAATTTGCTTTTAGATGAAGCTTCAGTTACAGGAACGGCTAACATTTTAATGGCAGCTGTTTTAGCTAAAGGAAAAACAACAATCTATAATGCTGCCTGTGAACCATACATACAACAATTATGTGGGATGCTTAATCGTATGGGAGCTAAAATCAGTGGTGTCGGATCTAATCTACTAACTATTGAAGGTGTGGAGTCTTTAAAGGGAACTGATCACAACATATTACCCGATATGATTGAAATTGGAAGTTGGGTAGGACTAGCTGCAATGACTCAAAGTGAAATCACTATAAAAAATGTTCGTTGGGAATATCTTGGACAATTGCCAGCTATTTTTAAAAAACTAGGTATCACTTTGGAGAAACGTGGCGATGATATTTTCATTCCTGCTCATAAACAAGGGTATGAAATTCAAAATTATATAGATGGATCTATTTTAACAATTTCTGATGCGCCTTGGCCAGGATTTACTCCAGATTTATTAAGTGTAATCTTGGTCGTAGCAACGCAAGCAAGAGGAAGTATTCTTATCCACCAAAAAATGTTTGAAAGTCGGCTGTTTTTTGTTGATAAACTTATAGATATGGGAGCTAAAATAATTCTTTGTGATCCTCACCGAGCAACAGTTATAGGCCATGATTTTAAATCCACTCTAAAGTCAGCAACTCTAACTTCACCAGACATAAGAGCCGGTGTATCATTACTAATTGCTGCTCTTTCAGCTAAAGGGACAAGTATCATTCATAATATTGAGCAAATTGATCGTGGTTATGAAAATATTGATATTCGTTTAAAACAGATTGGAGCAAAAATTAGGCGTGTAAAGAGATAAACAACTAAAGATCAAAATTGAGAACCAATATTTTATATTTATAGTATAAAATTTAAATTACTTTTTAGATATTTTATTATTACTAATATTACGCTGACGTGAACAACGAAATCGTTCAACATCTTCTGATCTATTTTTACTGTGTTTTGTACTTCGCCCTTGAACTCTCGCTCTCCACATCTTAAAACTTGAAGATTTCATCTCACGACGCATCAGCCTTATAACATCCTGCTCTTTTAATCCAAATTGAGATAAAATTGCATCAAAAGGAGTGCGATCTTCCCAAGCCATCTCAATAACTCGGTCAATTTGTTCCTCAGTTAAACTAATTTTATTTTTCATCTGTTGGATATATCTGTTTTGTTAAAATAAATCGGGATGAGATATAATTTTGCTGGCTCGAGCTTTAATTTTAGCTAATTCTTCACTAGGAATTTTTTCTAGTAAACGCAACATCATTGCCATACGGTTATTCTTTGCGAAATATTCTTTTTTATCATCTAAGAAATTCCAATATAAACTGTTGAAAGGGCATGCATTGTCACCTAATCGTTTATTTTTATCATAGAAACAGCCTTCACAATAATTTCCCATTTTATTAATATAAGAGGCTGAAGAAACATATGGTTTGGTAGCTACTATCCCACCGTCTGCCCATTGACTCATTCCGCGAGTATTAGGAAGTTGAACCCATTCTATTGCATCAGCATATATTCCTAAAAACCATTCATCAACTTGGTCCGGATCTACTTGAGCAAGTAAGGCAAAATTTCCAAGAATCATAAGTCTCTGAATATGATGTGCATAAGCATGATCAAGTGAGTTTTTTACACTATGATACAAACAATTCATCTTTGTTTTTGCAGTCCAGTAAAATTCTGGAAGCGGGAAATTATTATCCAAAGTGTTTTTACTTTTATATTCTGGCATTTGTGCCCAATAAATTCCTCTCATATATTCTCGCCAACCTACAATTTGTCTTATAAAACCTTCAACTTGAGATAATTCAATTTGCTTATGATTTTCATGATAGTGAGTAATTACTTTCTCCACAACTTCTAAGGGTGAAATCATTTTAGTATTCAATCCAAAAGAAAGTCTAGAATGAAAAAGATTTAGCTCTTCGGTGTGAAGGGCATCTTGATAATCTCCAAAATGGATCAATAAATTATCACAGAAATAATTCAACTGTTTCAGACACTCTTCTCGACTTAAAGGATAAATAAAAGATTTGGAATCAAATTTCCCTATAATCTTTAATCCTTGTTCAACGAATAATTGATTTAAAGCAGATAGTTCATTAGTACTTGGATAAAATACTGGAGGAATTTCGGGACTACCTTTCCATTTTTTTCGATTATTTTTGTCAAAATTCCATTGACCACCTTCCGGTTGTTCACCAATCATTAATAAATTAAATTTTTTTCGCATTTTCCGATAAAAAAACTCTAAAATATATTGTTTTTTGCCTGTAAAGTATTCTTTTAACTCATCTTTAGAAGCCATAAAATGATAGGTATCATAAACTTTTGAAAGAATATTTAAGGAGCTTTTAAATTCTTTTAATTGTTTTGATAAACGGAATTCATCAGGCATCTGATAATCGAATGATTTGACATTATACTTTTTTATTAATAATTCGATGTTAAGCACCAAGTCATGTAAATTTGATGGATCATCAAGCTTGATATAATGAGTTTTATGACCTAGGTTTTTTAAAACTTTATTAAAGTGTCGCATAGAAGCAAAAAAAGCGATCAGCTTTTGAATATGATGAGGAGCATAATCAGTTTCCTGACGTATTTCCATTTGCAAATAAATAACATCATTATCTAATGAATCAAACCAAGGATGATTTTCATTCAACTGGTCACCAAGAATTAAACGTAACTTCATTCAAATAAAGATTTTTGATTCCACATCCGCTGAAATTTGCCACCTTGATCATAGCGTTCGGCTTGAATGCGGATATTAAACTTTCTATCGCGAGGATCATTACCTACCCCAGATACATACATCCAATTTCCATAATTGCTATGAACATCATAATCGATAAGTATGGATTCGAAATATGCTGCTCCCATTCGCCAATCCATTAGAAGATCTTTTGAGAAAAAAGAAGCTACATTTTGCCTTCCACGATTACTCATCCAACCTGTTTTCTTAATTTCAATCATATTAGCATTAACAAAAGCTTCTTGTGTAGTTCCATTAATCCAGGAATTGAATTTATATTTATCTGTATCCCATTTATATTTATTATTTAGAATTCCATCTAATTGGAAGATTTTGTCACCATGCTTTAATGAGATATATTTGAAATAATCCCTCCAAATCAACTCAAAAATTATCCAGTAAGTAGATTGGTTTTTTTTAATTTCTTTTTCATATTGAATCACTTCCCAATAAATTTGACGAGCTGATAAAGAGCCATTAGCTAACCAAGCAGATAATTTTGAACTATAATCTTTACCTATTAAGCCATTTCTAGTTTGCTTGTAGTAAGATAGTTTTTTTGTTTCCCAGAAGTATTTATTCACTCTATCCATTCCAGCTTTACCTCCTCCTTTAAAGGTAAAAGCTGAATTGGGATGAGGTATGATTATATCAAAGCCGAAATCAGCTAAAGTAGGTACCTTAAAATCTTGATCTAAAACATTTTCTCTAGGAAAAACTGAGGGCGCAGTGAAGCAAGGACGAACTTTACTGTTTTTTTCACATTGCTTTCGAAACAATGTAAAAACTTCTGGTAAAGTTTCAATTTCCATAGGAATGTCTTCAGGATGAAATAAAAACTGATCGTAAAAAGTATGAATCGTTACCTGGTCTGAAAGCTTAACTTTCATAGCGTTATTAACAACACGTTCTTCTTGTGTCCATTCTTTTTGATAATAAAGATCCGTAATTTCTAGGGCTTCAATCCATTTCAACAATCCAACTTCTGGGTTTTGACTTTCTATAATGATTGATATGTTATTTTGAGCTAGATCTGCTTTTAATTGCTTAAGTGTCTCAATTAAAAATTGGACTCTGAACTTCCCTGTTTTTTTAAAACCCCAAGGAGTCTCTTTGAATTGTTTCGGGTCAAAAGTATAATAGGCAATTATGCGATCACAGTTTTTAGAAGCGTTGTGAAAAGCATAATGATCTTCCAGGCGTAAATCATTACGCAACCAAATTAAAGCATTTCTTTTGCGGTCTTGCATCTCTTACTACAATATTTTACTTGATCCCAGTCTCGTTCCCACTTTTTTCTCCAACTAAAAGGCAGTCCACAGGTTGAACATATTTTTTCAGGGAGATTTATTTTTAAAATTCTCTTCATACTTTGTTCAAAGCTTTTTTATAAGTGGTCAAACATCGTTCTCTTGCCATTTTATGATCTACCATAGGTTCAGGATAATCGAGTTCTTGAAAATTCGGAACCCATCTTTTAATATAGTTAAGTTCTTTATCAAACTTTTTAATCTGTTCGGAAGGATTGAAAATTCTAAAATAAGGTGCTGCATCAACTCCACACCCTGCAACCCATTGCCAATTTCCAACATTACTGGACATCTCGTAATCAAAAAGTTTTTCTGCAAAATAGGCTTCACCCCATCGCCAGTCTATTAAAAGATGCTTACATAAAAAACTACCCACTAGCATACGGACACGATTGTGCATAAAACCAGTTTGGTTTAACTCTCTCATCCCGGCATCAACTAGAGGATAGCCCGTTTCACCAATACACCACTTATTAAAATCTTCTTCATTATTTCTCCATTCAATACGGTCATATTGTGGTTTAAAACTATCTGTTTTAGTATGTGGAAAGTGCCATAGAATCTGCATGAAAAACTCTCTCCAGATCAATTCTTTTAAAAAAGTATGATTTTTTCTACTAACAGATTTTTGAACAGCTCTTCTTATGCTTAAAGTTCCAAATCTCAAAGATGTTCCCAAACGAGATGTTTTATCAATTGAAGGAAAGTTTCGTGTAGCCTCATAATCGTCAATAACCCTATCATTAAAAACTGGCTCAGGATGGGGCAAGTTACTTTTAGAAAAACCAAGATCAGACAAACTACATTTTGGAAGAATACTTAAATTATAGCATTTATCTAACAGATTTTCTGAAGGGAAGTTCTCTATTGGATAGTCTTCAAGGCGAGATAGCCATTTTCTTGAATAAGGTGTATAAACTTTATATGGATTTCCATCATCTTTAGTAACCTCGTTTTTTTCAAAAATAACTTGATCTTTATATTGTTCAAAAACTATTCCATTTTTGTTAAGTAATATCTGAATTTCTTGATCTCGCTTTGAAGCATATGGCTCATAATCTTTGTTACATACAACCTTATTAATAGGCCATTTTTCGAATATTTTTTTAAAAATAACTTCAGGAGTACCATGATAAATTCCTAGGCTACATTGATTACTCTTCATCGCAATATCAATTTTACTTAGGGCTGATAATATAAATTCTACTCGAGCATCTTTTTTGGGGAGTTTATCCAAGATATTAGAATCAAATATAAAGATAGGTATGACTTTATTTTCTCCTTGTAATGCTCTATAAAATCCGTGATTATCCTCAATTCTTAGGTCTCGTCTAAACCAAAACAAGGTGAATTTTTCCAATATTTTTATGTTTTTAAATTTCCAATTCCACCATCAAGTTGCAAAACTCTACCTGTCATCCAACTACTTTCTTCGCCAAGAAGGAAAGCAGTAGCTTGAGCAATTTCTTTTGCACTACCTATTCTCCCAAGAGGGTGACGCTCATTAGCCTTTTCTAATTTGGTATCATTATTTAAAAACTTTGAAGCTAATGGAGTATTAACAAGGGAAGGTGCAATTGCATTAACTCTAATTTTAGGAGCAAATTCTGCGGCCAATGAACGGGTTAAGCCTTCTATTGCACCCTTAGATGCAGCCACAGAGCTATGAAAAGGCATGCCTGTTTGAACGGCAACAGTACTAAAAAACACAATAGATGCATTGCCAGAGGCACTTAGATTTCCTAAAACGTTTTTTAAAGAATTGATAGCACCAGTAACATTGATTTGAAAATCTTTTTCAAATGCTTCTACCGAAAGCCCCTTGAAAGGTCTAAGGTTAATACTACCTGGGCAGTAAACAAAACCATCTAACTTCTCAGGAAGCAATGATGTATCTAAAATCTCTGAAGTGGCATCAAACGTTATATGATGCGCGTTAAGCCCTGATAGATTGTCGCTTGATCTACTTGCTATGTAAATGTTGTTTGACGAAGAAAGAAGATCAGCTAGTGCTAAGCCAATCCCTGAGCTACCACCAATAATTAATATATTTTTATTTTTTATCATAATTTGTAAGTTCCAAATAGTTCTATTAATGCATTTTTTCTGTATTCAAATATCTCTTTTAACTTTGGGGCTACTAATATTGGTTGAGCGATTCTTCCAATTATACCCAATGGTATTTTGTAATCAATAATATCCTTCATTTCAACTCCATTTTTAATTGCCTTTATGAAATGTTTATGATGCCATAGAGAATATGGGCCAAAACGCTGCTCGTCGACAAAATAATTTCCATCGTCAACGTGAGTTATTTCGGTAACCCATTTAGTTGGGATTCCCATAACAGGAGTAACCATATACTGAATTATTTGTCCAGCATACATTTTATCAGCCGTACCATTAATAATTTTGAACCCCATATAATCTGGTGTGATCCTTTTTAGATTTTTAGGATTAGATAAGAAATCCCATGCGTGACTTTTAGAGATAGGTAAATTTTGAATCGTCTCTAAACGATAAATTTTCATAAATTAATTTTTAACAAATATATTAAAGGTTTTGCATGTTATCTTGTTAGATTAAAATTTATGATTAATTGTTTTTAACATATTAAAATAAAATTTGAATAAATAAGAATGAAAAATTTATATTTGAAATAAAAAAATGAAAAAAATAAAATTTTTATTAATCATTTGTTGCTCAACTAGCTTTGCACAAATCCAGACACCTCAATCTAGTCCAAAAGCTTCTATAAATCAAACAGTTGGTCTAACTGAAGTCAAAGTAGAATATTCTAGACCTGCCATGCGAGGAAGAATAATCATGGGAGATTTAGTTCCATTCGGTGAGATTTGGAGAACTGGTGCCAACGCTAACACTATAATTTCTTTCAGCGACGATGTAAAGGTTGGAGGAAAGTCTTTAAAAGCAGGTAAATATTCTATTTTTTCTCGTCCTGGAATATCAATGTGGGAGGTCTTTTTTTATAATAAATATGACAATTGGAATTTACCTGATAAATGGGATATAGATAGTGTAGCTGCTGTTGTAGAAATAGAAACTCAGAAACTAAAACAAATCAAGGAGCACTTCACTATATCTATTGATAATTTATCTAATCAAGGTGCTACTATCAATTTAGAATGGGAAAACACCAGAATATCTGTACCATTTGAAGTACCCACAGATGAAAAGACAATGGCTTCAATAAATAGTATAATGCAAGGTGAGCCAACAGCTAGGGATTATTACGGAGCTGCAATTTACTTTAGAGAAAGTGGAAGAGACTTACAGAAAGCAAAAAAATGGATTTCCACAGCTATAGATATGGATGGGGGTAAATATTGGATGTATAGACAACAAGCCCTAATTCTAGCTGAATTAAATGAAAAAGATGACGCAATACTAGCATCAAAAAACTCATTAAGACTTGCTAAAGAAGCTGGCAATCAAGACTATGTTCGATTAAATAATAAGTCCATATCAAAATGGTCTAAATAATTTTTACTTTATATTGATTTTTTTTGATTTGTACCAAACATTAAGGACTAAACCTAAAATTACAAGAAAAGTTCCTAGAAATTGATAAAAATCGTATGTCTCTTTTAAAACAAAAAAGCCAAATATAATAGTAAAAAGTACCTCAACATACTTAAACGGAGCTACCATGTGAGCCTCAGCATTTTGAAATGCTTTAGTCATGAAAAGCTGACCAAAAAAACCAAAGAAACCCAAACTAGATAAAAGCAGAAGATCTTCCAAGTCTGGTCTTACCCAAAAAAAGATACAACCAACACCCCCAACTAAAGTAGCTGTCACCATAAAATAATGAACCACAACAACAGGATGATCCTTTTTACCAATTTTAGAAATTAAAATATAAACAACAGCTGAGAAAAAAGCTGCGACTAAAACTAAAAAAACTCCAAAATTTGACCCTGAAGGATCATAACTCTTAATTAAAAATACACCTGTAAATGCTATTAAAAAAAATCCCCATTGCAATGGTTTAATTACTTCCCGTAAAAAAAAGACAGCTAAAATTCCTGCAAAAATTGGAGATACGTAACGAAGTGTAACCGCACTTCCAATACTAATGTAATGTATTCCCCAAAAAAACAAAATCATTGAAGTAACGCCCACCAGCCCCCTTAACATTAAAAGTATTTTTTGGTTACCCAGCATATTAATTTTTTTGTATTTCAGAAAACCAAAAGTGATAAATAATGACCCTAATGACCTAAAGAAAACAAGTTGAAATGTGGAGTAATCAATGAGGTACTTTACAAGTGCATTCATAAATGCAAATGACAAAGTACTTAAGAGCATAAATTTAACAGCCTTAGAAAAAGATTTTTTCAATTTTTTTTTCAAAGATGAGAAATGGAAATGGTTCAGACTAGGTAATAACAAAAAAGACTAAATTAATATTATCTTCGACCATAAAATTTCAAATTCTTGTTTGAGTTAAATCTTATTGATTTTAGTCTTGCTGCTTTTTGCGCTTTTTTACTAGGTGTTTCAAAATCAGGAATAAAGGGTATCGCGGCACTTATAGTTACAGGTTTTGCTTTAACATATGGTGCTAAAACGTCTACTGGAGTCTTAATGCCTCTTTTGCTTGTTGGTGATGTTTTTGCTATAACATACTACAAGCGCCATGTTCAATGGAATCATATCATTAAACTAATGCCATGGATGGTTTTGGGAGTTTTAATTGGAGTTATTGGCGGTTCATATATTTCAGATAATTTATTTAAATATGGAATGGCAGGAATCATATTATTAAGTGTTGGTTTAATGTATTATTGGGAAAATAAAAAAGATAAAACCATTCCTTCACATTGGAGTTTTGGAAGTTCGATGGGAATTCTTGCTGGTTTCACAACTATGGTAGGCAATTTAGCAGGAGCTTTTTCTAATATTTACTTTTTAGCAATGCGCCTTCCTAAAAATGCTTTCATTGGAACAGCTGCATGGTTATTTTTTATTATAAATTCTTTTAAAATTCCTTTTCATATTTGGTCATGGGGTACAATAAATAGGATTTCAATTTGGAAAAGTATTGAATTAGTTCCATTTGTTATTTTTGGACTTTTTGTAGGGGTATATCTAGTCAAAAAAATTAATGATGACGCCTATCGAAAACTTATTTTGTTGTTAACAGCGGTTGGTGGAGTTGTGATTTTATTTAACTAAACTTAAAACTTTGAACTACTTGTCGAAGAATATTAGTATCAGAATCTTTTAAAGGCTGATTTAAAAAGGATAATTCTTTATTTACTTCTTTCGGAATTTTAATTGGATTGATAATCTTTGATCCTGATAAATGGATTGAAGATAATCCAGCTGCTTTAAAAATTTTACAATTATCTATTCCTATCCCACCACCTGGCATTATATTGATTTGTAATCCAAACTTTTCATTCCAACTTTTAAGGTTATTAATTCCATCTATTGCATTTTCATTTTGACCAGAGGTAAGAACACAGTCAAACCCCAATTCTATAAGTTGCTCTAGAGACTCTTCGGGATTAATAAGCACATCAAAGGCACGATGAAAAGTAATAAACATTGAACCTGCAAGAGATTTCCATTTTTTAAGCAAAGGAATGTCAAGTTTAAATTTATTATTATGCATCCCAACTACAACCCCTTGACAGCCTAACAAATTTGCGTTTTTAATATTTTGTTCGATTAAGGTGATTTCTTCAGAGGAGTAAAAAAAATGTCCCTGTCTAGGACGAATTAAACAATGTATAGGTAAAATATTGAGATCAAGTGCTTGTCTAATAAAACCTGCTGAGGGTGTTAGTCCTCCAAGCTCAAGTGCTGAACACAACTCAATTCTGTCTGCCCCTGCAGTTACCGCATTTTTAATTGATGACATCGATGAAACACAAACTTCAACAAGCATATATCACTCTTTTTAAACAAAATCAAAATTAACTATAATATTATAAGTAAGAATTCGAAATGATTCACTATTACAAAAAAATATTCTTTATTTTCGTATTGAATGAAAAGACGAAGTTTTATAAATCAGAATTCTTTTGGATTGGCTGGTGCTTTAATATCTCCTAAAATTTTTGAATATTCTAAAATAATAGATACATCAAAAATAATTCAAAATACAACACCATTTGTACTTAGCACTTGGAATGTTCCTGAATCTAACCAGATAGCAGCTAATGCTTTAGAAAAAGGAGTAAGTGCCTTAGATGCGGCTGTTTTAGGAGTAGCTTATGAGGAAAAGAATTTAAAAAATAATTCTGTTGGTAATGGTGGGGCTCCCGATCGCGATGGTAATGTTACATTAGACGCATGTGTTATGGACCATAACGGGAATTGTGGGGCTGTTCTGGCTGTAGAAAATATTATGCATGTAGCTGCATTAGCTCAAGATGTAATGGAAAAAACTCCTCATGTTATTTTGGCCGGCGAAGGCGCTAAAAAATTTGCTATTGAACAAGGATTTACCCCAGAAGATTTATTAACAGAGTCTAGTAAAAAAGCCTGGAAAGAATGGTTGAAAAAAGGGGATTATCACCCTGAAATAAATGTTGAAAATCATGATACTATAGGAATGCTTTGTATTGATAAGCAAGGTAATTTATCCGGTGCATGCACAACTTCTGGTCTTGCATATAAGATGTATGGGCGAGTTGGAGATTCACCAATTATTGGTTCCGGATTATATATAGATAATAATGTTGGTGGTGCTGTAGCTACTGGATTAGGTGAAGAAGTTATTAAAACTGTGGGGAGTTTTCTTATTGTTGAGTTAATGAGACAAGGTAGATCTCCTCAAGAGGCTTGCGAAGAAGCAATTAATCGTATTTTAGAAAAGCATGAGGGAAAACCTGATTTTCAAGTTGCTTATCTAGCAACCAATAAAAAAGGAGATATTGGTGCATACAGTGTTGTGAGTGGGTTTTCATATACACACAATAAAAATATGATTAATCAAAACACAAATTCAAATTCAGTTTATTAAATTTTAAGGAAGATGGAGATTATTGAGAAGGATAAAAAGTATGATGTAGTAATAGTAGGATCTGGTGCAGGTGGAGGAATGGCTACAAAAATTCTTACAGATAGTGGATTGAATGTAGCATTAATGGAAGCAGGACCATTTTTTGATCCAGCCAATCCAGACCAACAACTTCACTTGAAATGGCCCTATGAATCACCGAGAAGAGGAAAGGGATCAACAAGAGCTTTTGGAGAATTTCATGCCTCTTATGGAGATTGGGAGGTTGATGGTGAGCCATACGAAATGAAAGGAGATACTAAGTTTAATTGGTGGCGAAGTAGAATGCTTGGGGGTAGAACCAACCATTGGGGTAGAATATCACTTCGGTTTGGACCAAATGATTTTAAAAGAGGAAGTATAGATGGTTTAGGAGATGAATGGCCAATAAGCTATGATGATGTTAAACCATATTATGATAAAGTCGATAAGTTAATTGGAGTGACTGGAACAAAAGAAAATATATATAATGAACCTGATGGTTTTTTTCTTCCTCCAGCAAAACCAAGACTTCACGAACTATATTATAAAAAGGGTGCAGAAAAAGCAGGTGTAAAAGTAATCCCATCAAGACTCTCAATAGTAACAAAAAGAATAAATAATGAACGAGGGGTTTGTTATTATTGTGGGAATTGCGGAAGATCTTGTGGTGTGTATGCAGATTTTTCCGCTAGTTCTTGTCTTGTCTTTCCAGCTCAAAGAAATGCCCAAGGGAGACTTGACTTATATGTAAATAGTATGGTAAGAGAAGTCTCCGTTGATAAAAATGGTAAACCTGATGGAATTGTTTACATTAATAAGGATGATAATAAAGAATACAAAATAAACGCTAAAGTTGTTGTTTTAGCTGCCTCTGCATGTGAGAGTGCGAGAATATTGCTTAACTCCAAAAGCATATATCACGAAAATGGATTAGGAAACAGTTCAAATTTGGTAGGAAAATATCTACATGACTCCACTGGTAATAACAACATGGCTTTTATACCAGATTTGATGAATAGAAAAACATATAATGAAGATGGTATGGGCAACATGCACCTTTATACCCCTTGGTGGCTTGATAATAAAAACTTAGATTTTCCAAGAGGCTATCATATTGAAATTGGAGGTGGCCTTGGGGCTCCCATGTATGGCTTTGGTTTTGATTTTAACAGTTTAAATAAGTTTTTTGGTATAGAGGTAGGTGGATACGGAGACAGGGTCCGCGAAGAAGTTAAAAAATATTATGGATCAACAATATTTTTTGCTGGCAGAGGAGAATCAGTTCCTAATAAGGATAATTATTGTGAAATAGATCCTGAAAAGAAAGACAAATATGGAATACCTGTATTAAGATTCAATTACAAATGGTCTGATCATGAACGTAAACAGGCTAAACACATGAATGAAACGGTCGAAAAAATAGTTCATAATATTGGAGGCCATATGTTATGGAAAAATGAAGGGCCTGATCATGGCTTAATAAATCCCGGGGGAATCATACATGAAGTAGGAACTACTAGAATGGGTAATGATCCTAAAACTAGTGTTGTAAATGAATATGAACAATTACATGATGCTAAAAATGTTTTTATTGTTGATGGTGGACCTTTTGTTTCACAAGCTGATAAAAACCCAACATGGACAATTATGGCGCTCTCCTGGAGAACATCAGAATATATAATTGATGAATTAAAAAAACAAAATATCTAGCCATGAACAGAAGAGACAGTATAAAAACCATGGTAATAAGCTCTTTAGCAAGTGGTCTATTATTAGAAGGATGCATCCAAGGTGAAAAAGAAGTGATTTATGAGAATGTTTGGAAATATAAATACGGAAGAACGCCTGAAGAACTTCAAAGAGATCTCGAAATATTGAATCATGTTTTCTTTTCAAAAGAAGAACTCAATACAATTCGTGTTTTAGCCCATTTAATTGTTCCTCCAACTAAAGAAGGAAATATTGACCAGGCAGAGGTTCCTGAATTTATTGAATTTATCGTTAAAGACACTCCATCATATCAAAAAGGGTTAAGGGATGGTGTCTTTTGGCTTGATGAAAAATCGATGGAAAATTTTGAAAAGAAATTTGTCAATTGTAAGGTAGAAGATCAAAAATCAATTTTAGATAAAGTTGCCTTTCCAAAAGATAAAAAAAGTAAAGAGGAAACTTTTTTTTCAAATATGAAAAATTTAGTTATTACTGGCTATTTTTCCTCAGAGGTTGGAATTAATGATTTAGGATATAAAGGAAATCAACCTAATTTTTGGGATGGAGTTCCCGACGATATTATGAAGGAGCATGGTTTTTCATATGACAAAGATTGGAAATATAATTTTGTTGATCCAATGACAAGGAATGATCTTGCTGAATGGGATGAGAATGGAAATTTAATCACCTGATCTAAAAAATAATCTCGTAAATAACTTTTATGAATAAATATATCCTTGCAATTGATGCTGGAACAACTAGCTCAAGAGCAATAATTTTTGATAGAAATGGCCAGTCAATTGGTGTTTCACAATATGAGTTTACTCAACACTTTCCAAATGAAGGTTGGGTTGAGCATGATGCAATTGAGATATGGGAAACCCAATTATTAGCTATTAAAGAAGTTCTAGAAAATAATAATATAAGTCCAGGGCAAATCCACTCAATGGGAATTACCAACCAAAGGGAAACTACAATTATTTGGAACAGAAAAACTGGAACTCCTATTCATAAAGCAATTGTTTGGCAAGATCGAAGAACAGCCTCTATTTGTGAAAAATTAGAAAAAGAGGGAAAAGCAGATTTATTTTATCAGAAAACTGGCCTTTTACTCGATGCCTATTTCTCTGGAACAAAAATTAAATGGATTCTTGATAGTGATCCAGAAATCAAAAAACAAGCAGAAAAAGGAGAACTTGCTTTTGGTACAGTAGATAGTTGGTTAATATGGAAACTTACGGAAGGTGAAGTTCATGTAACTGATATTACAAATGCAAGTCGAACTCTGCTATTTAATATTCATACACTAGAATGGGATCAGGAATTATTAGACATCTTGAATATTCCAAAACTACTTTTACCTAAAGTTGTATCCTGTTCTGAAGAAGTAGGAACTACCTCAAAGATCTTTTTTAAAGATTCCATCCCAATAAGTGGAATTGCAGGCGACCAGCAAGCGGCATTGTTTGGTCAAATGTGTATTAATGCTGGTGATGTAAAAAACACCTACGGAACAGGCTGTTTTTGCATTATGAACACTGGAGAAAAGCCGGTTCAATCTAAAAATAAAATGTTGACTACCATTGGTTATCAAATTAATGGAAAAGTGAATTATGCCCTAGAAGGAAGTGTTTTTATCTCTGGAGCTGCAGTTCAGTGGTTACGTGATCAATTGGGTATAATATCCTCCGCTTCAGAAATAGAAGCCTTGGCAGAAACTGTGGAAAATAATGGTGGGATTACTTTTATTACAGCTATGGCTGGTTTAGGAGCTCCATATTGGGACCCTCATGCCACAGCTTCAATTATTGGAATCACACGCGGGACTGAAAAAGGTCACATTGCTAGAGCAACTTTAGAAGCTATTGCAATGCGGACAAAAGAGATCGTTATTGCAATGCAGAAGGATGCAGGCATTACTTTCAAGTCTTTAAAGGTAGATGGAGGGGGAAGTACAAATAATCTACTGATGCAAATTCAGTCAAATTTACTAGATGTCAATGTTATAAGGCCAGAAACAACTGAAACAACTGCTTTAGGTGCAGCATTCTTTGCTGGACTTTCAAGTGGATATTGGCCTTCTTTAGAAAGTCTATCAGACATATGGAAAGTTAACAAAGAATTTAATCCCATTAGAAATAAAGAAAATAAAAAAATTATTGATAATTGGGAACAGCGCATATCAAAAATGATTAATCCTAAACCAAATGAATAGAAATACCAGTCTTGAAAGAATCAATGAAAACCAAGAGTGGGATTTAGCAATTATTGGTGGTGGAGCTTCAGGATTAGGAATTGCAGTTGATGCTGCAAATAGAGGATTCAAAACCATTTTGTTGGAAAAAAATGATTTTGCTAAAGGGACGTCATCTAGAAGTACAAAATTAGTTCATGGAGGTGTCCGATATTTACAAAATGGTGATATTTCATTAGTAATTGAAGCACTAAGGGAACGGGGAATAATGAGGAAAAATGCACCCCACCTAGTTCGAGACTTAAGTTTTGTAATACCCTCATACGATTGGTGGAGTAGTCCTTTTTATGGGTTAGGTCTTAAGGTCTATGACATGATGGCTGGTAAACTCGGTTTAGGCCCCTCTACTCTACTAGACAAAGAAGAAACACTTAATTATATACCTAATGTAAATAAAAAAGGTTTACGAGGGGGTGTAATATACCATGATGGACAGTTTGACGATGCCCGAATGGCAATCAGCTTAATGTTGACTGCAAATCAAGAGGGAGCAACTTTGTTAAATTATGCTGATGTTTTAAGTTTGACAAAAGAGAAAGATATTATAAACGGACTTAAATTTAGAGATCAATTAAGTGGAAATCAAATACATATTAATGCAAAAGTAGTTGTAAATGCTACGGGAGTTTTTTCAGACCGTTTAATTGCTTTAGACCAGCCAAATGCAAAACCAATGATTAGACCCTCACAAGGTGTTCATATTGTTTTGGATAAAGAGTTTATCAAATCATCTCATGCTATTATGGTGCCTCACACTACTGATGGTAGAGTGCTGTTTGCTGTTCCTTGGAATGAATATGTGATCGTTGGAACTACAGATACCCCAATAGATGATACTTTAGAAGAACCGATTGCATTGGAAGAGGAAGTTAAATTTATTTTAGATAATGCAGGGGCTTATATGACAAAAAAACCATTGCGATCCGACGTAAAAAGTGTATTTGCAGGACTTCGCCCACTTGCTGCATCTGAAAATAAAAAAGCAAGTACGAAAGAAATTTCTCGTCATCATAAAATTACAGTTAGCACAAGTGGATTAGTCAGCATTCTTGGAGGTAAATGGACAACATATAGAAAAATTGCAGAAGACACTTTAAATACAGTACAAATGGTAGGTGGTCTTTCTGAACGCAAGTGCAACACTGAAACTCTTCCTATATTCGGTTTTGATCCTTCCACCGACTGGAGTCAACCACTTCATCATTATGGAACTGAAGCGAAAAAAATTCAAGCGTTAGAAATTAAAGATGGTAATAAATCTCTTTCAGATAAATTGTATATTACAAAAAATCAAATTTACTGGGGTATTAAGGAGGAAATGGCTACTAACCTAGAGGATATTCTTGCTCGTAGAACACGATGTTTATTTTTAGATGCGTACGAGACCGAAAAGATAGCTCCAAAAGTAGCTGAGACTATGGCTAAAATTTTAAAGAAGAATCAAAATTGGATAGACCAAGAATTAAAAGAATTTAAATTAATTATTAAAAACTATCAACTATGATAATGGATCCATATTTAGCAGAATTTATTGGTACTACAACCCTTCTCTTATTTGGAGCTGGGGTTGTAGCAAATGTAAACTTAAAAAACACCATAGCTGAAGGACAAAACCCTTGGGTCTTAATAACAGCAGCATGGGGATTTGCTGTGTTTGTTAGTGTATTTATAACCTCACAATCTAGTGGAGCTCACCTAAATCCGGCCGTTACTTTAGGACTAGCTGTAGCTGGGAAATTTTCATGGTCTCTTGTTCCAGGATATTTTTGTGCCCAACTTTTTGGTGCAATGCTTGGTAGTTGGTTAGCCTACATAACTTATATTGATCATTACCGTCTTACAAAAGATGAAGAAATTATAAGAGGTACTTTTTGTACAGGCCCAGCAGTTCGTAATCTTAAAAATAATTTTTTTAGTGAATTTATAGGTACATTTATGCTTGTATTTGGAGTCTTATTTATTGTAGGACCAAACATTGAAATTAGTGGTTCGGAAATTCAAAACTTTGGTTTAGGTTCCCTAGATGCACTACCTGTTGGAATTTTGGTTTGGCTTATTGGAATTGCACTTGGTGGTACTACAGGATACGCTATTAATCCAGCTCGTGATTTTGGTCCACGTTTAGTCTATTCTTTTTTACCTCGAAAAAATAAAGATGCTGATTGGAAATATAGTTGGATTCCAGTTATAGGTCCATTGGTTGGGGGAGCTACTGCAGGATTAATATATGGGATACTAGTAAATATTTAAATATGCTAGATGTGAAATTTGATTTTTAAAAAAACCTGTATTAGCGTGCCTTTCGTATAAACTCCTAAAAATCAAGTTTGAGGCTACACAATTGATCAAGGATCTGTTCAATGACAGCTTGCTTTTACAAATGAAACTCACCTCTCTGAATTAAAAGCTCGTTGAGTTTATCAAAAAAATACTAATACAGGCATTACTGTATTAATTACTTTAAACCTTAATATGAAGTCAAATGAATATCAATCATATCAATTAACTCTTCTATTTTATCTTCAGATTTTGGAGAATTAGTATGGTTTTGATTGTTTGATTTTTCTAATTGAGCAGCATATTGAAGAGAACACATAGCTAAAACATCTTGCTTATCTCTAACTGCATAATTTTTTTCAAGTTGAAGAATAGTACCTTCAATTTTCTTTGCTGATTTGCGAAGAGAAGCCTCCTGATCCGGAGCAACTGATAAAGGATATACTCTGTTTGCAATGGTCAACTTAATTTTTAATGGGTTTTTCATATAATTAATTCATTTCTGTAAACTGCTGAATACAATAATCAACTTCCTTTATTAAACTATTTATCTTTGTTTTAGCCTGTGATTTACCTTCATTACTTCCGAGTAAATTATTTGCGATTTTAAGTGATTTATTTTCGTTCTGTAAATGCACAACTCTCTCTTCTAAAGACTTATTCTTTTTCAGCAAATTCATCCGCAACTCCTCTTCTTTAAATAAGCTAAGGTGATTTTCTTTTAGCTTATTCAATAAACCTATAATTTTTTCTTCTAAAACTATTATCAATGACGAATTAGGGTCCATATTAAATATTGCAATTAAAATCTTCAATTATTCAAAGTTATTGAATCTTTTTTCATTTTAAACTCCTTGTATAATAGTTTTAAAGTTTTTAACAACTCTTTAAAAAATCTTCATTGAAACTATTTGATTTTTTATCTTGCATTTAAATGAATCTACCCTTCTTAAAATTAAGCTGTCTAACTCTTATATTTTTAATCAATTTTTCATTAAAAAGTCAAAATGAACCAAAATGGGTGGCCCCATTAGAGATACCTATTCAACTTTCAGGAACTTTTGGTGAATTAAGAAATAATCACTTTCATGCAGGACTTGACATAAGAACGCAAGGTCGTCAAGGATTAAAAGTAAGGAGCGTTCAAGAGGGACGAATTAGTAGAATCAGAATTAGTGTTAGTGGATATGGAAAAACGCTTTACATAGAGCATCCCAACGGAACTACCTCAGTATATGCGCATCTTAAAAAGTTTGCTCCAAAAATTGAGGAATTTGTAAAAAAAAACCAATACAAAAAAGAGTCTTTTATTATACAAATATTTCCTAAAGTTGATGAATTTCCAATAGATGCAGGAGAATTAATAGGTTATTCTGGGAATACAGGAGGATCAAATGGTCCACATTTACATTTCGAAATGCGTAAAACTATTGGTCAATTACCAATAAATGCAATGCGATACCCGTTAGTTATAGAGGATACTCAACGTCCACAAGTACAAAATCTTTACTTGTATTCTGGTACAGATCCTTTTAGCATTCAAAAAGAGTATCCGCTAACAAAAATAAATGATAGCGTTTATTCTGCAGCAGGTCTCAGTGCCTCAGGAAAGATTAATGTAGGTTTACGATTCTTTGATCGACAAAATCTTTCATATAATAAAAATGGTATATATAGTGTTTCAGTTCGACTAAATGGGGTAGAGCATTTTAGTTATCAGATGGATCAAATTTCATTTGATGATTCTAAGTATATTAATTTGATGATTGATTATGAAGAATTAAAGGAGAAAAAAAGGAGAATTCAACGCTTTTTTGCTCATTCAGAACAAAAATTTTCGTTTTTAAAAAATGTTTACCAAAATGGTGAAATGCAAATTGATCCTGGTAAATCTTATCAATTATTAATTGAATTGAATGATTATAATAAAAACACGAGTTATGTGGAAGTTTATTTAACCGGGACTAAAGAAATGCTTAATCAAAAAAAGAAAGAAAATAATCTTATTAAAACTATGGAGGAATCTCTCTATGAATTTAAAGGGAAATCTGTTTATTTTGAAAAAGATAGTTTTTTTGATAAGGTAAACTTAAAAGTTGAAGATCATGGAGATACTCTTCATGTAGGAGAAGATCTTTTTCCAATGAGAAAAGCATATACTATAAAATACAAGATTCCTAAGGGAGATAGTTTAACCATTTCACAATCCTTTCTATCCATTTTAAGTAAAAAAGGAAAACCAATATTTTTTAGTTCCTTTAAAAAGGATGGTTATTTGCAAGGAAAATCAAAATCACTAGGGAGATTTTTAATTAGTAGAGACAGTATTTCTCCAGAAATAAAAGCTATAAATTTTAAAGAAGGACAATGGTTAAGTAATTATGATTTCATGAAATTAAAAATATCTGATGATTTTTCTGGATTAAAGAAGTTTCGTGGAGAAATTAATGGAAAATGGATTCTTTTAGAGCACGAACCAAAAAATAATAGCTTAATTTACGATTTTAGTGACATTGAATTTGAAGAAGCTTTAAATCAGTTAACTATTGAGGCTGAAGATCAAGTTGGGAACAAAACTATATTCAAAAGAAATTTTTATAGGAAAACAAAATAAAAGATAGTTAAATCGCTAAACTGAAAATTCCTCTAGTGTTTTAATTACGTAATCTACCTCTTCTATCGTATTGAAAGCTGAAAATGAGAATCGTAAAGAAGCCCAACTCTTTAGCTCCTCAGATTGAATCGCATTTAAAACATGTGACCCAGAGCTACTTCCAGACTGACAAGCACTACCCTTTGAACATGCTACACCCTTTAAATCCAAATGAAAATCTAAAAGACCAACTTTTTCTTGGGAAATAGGAAGAGCTACATTTATTAAAGTGTAGGTACTATTTGAATTTTCACCAGAACACCCATTAAATCGTGCTAATGGAAAAATATTTAATATAGATGATTTAAAATGATCCTTTAATGAAGTAACTTTTATTTTTTCCTCTTTTAAGTTTTTATAAGCTAATTCTAATGCTTTGTGCATTCCCACAATGTTGTGAACTGATTCTGTTCCAGCGCGAAGTCCTCGCTCTTGAGCACCTCCATAAATAAAAGGATCTAATCCGGAATTTTTTCTTACGAAAGAAAAACCAATCCCTTTGGGTCCATGAAATTTATGAGCAGCAGATGAAAGAAAATCAACTGGGAGTTGCTCTAAATCAAAGTAAAAATGTCCTATACCCTGAACTGCATCTGTATGAAATAATGCTTGGTTATTGTGACAGATATCACCTACTTTTTGTAAATCAAGAATATTCCCGATTTCATTATTTACATGCATTAAACTTACAAGTTTTTTAGAGTCATCTTCTTGTAAAAGTTTTTCAAGATGATTTAAATCAACAGAACCACTTTCATCAATATTTACATAAGCCACTTTGATTTTAAATGTTTTTTTCAATGCGTCAATTGCATTAAGAATTGCATGGTGTTCAATAGGTGAAGAAATTAATGTATTTACTCCCAAGTCTTTAACAGCACAATTTAAAATCATATTGTCCGATTCTGTTCCTCCAGAGGTGAAAATGATTTCTTGAGGGGCTGCGTTTAATAATTTAGCAATTCCTTTTCGAGCAGTTTCAATATGAGTTTTAGCAGTACGTCCAAAAGCATGAGTTGATGATGGGTTGCCAAAACATTCATTCATAATTAAAGAAACAGATTGTATAACCTCTTTTCGCATTGGAGTTGTTGCTGCATTGTCAAAATATACATTCATTTTTTATTCTTTAAGGCTCGAATGTCTCTAAGGTATGAATTATAATTCCTATACATTGATCTAATTGTTTTTCAGTAATTACAAGAGGTGGTGCAAATCTGATTATATTTCCATGAGTAGGCTTAGCCAATAGACCATTATTTTTTAGCTCAAGGCAAATTTTCCAAGCAATCTCTTTATCAGATCTATTGTCAATTTCAATTGCATTAAGTAAACCTTTACCCCTTATTTTTAATACAATAGAACTTTTTTCTACATAAGAATTAAGAGATTTTCTAAATCTTTTACCAAGTAAATAGGAGTTTTCAGATAATTTTTCATCAATAATAATCTTTAGTGCTGCATGACAAACTGATGATGCAAGAGGATTTCCTCCAAAAGTAGATCCGTGTTCTCCAGGTTTTATACAAAGCATAATTTCATCATCAGCTAAAACGGCAGATGCAGGAATTACTCCTCCTGAAAGAGCTTTACCTAAAATTAAAATATCTGGACGTGCTTTTTCATAATCTGTAGCTAACATTTTACCAGTTCTACCAAGACCAGTTTGTACTTCATCAGCAATAAATAAAACATTGTATTTAGTACATAAAAACCTAACACTAGCTAAATATCCGTCATCAGGAACTATTACTCCGGCTTCACCCTGGATGGGCTCAACCATAAATGCAGTAGTTTCAGGATTTTTAAGTTTTTCCTCTAAAGAATTTAAATCATTATATGGAATAATGTCATAACCAGGCATGTATGGTCCAAAATCACTATATGATAAAGGATCGTCGGAACTCGAAATTGCAGCCAAAGTTCTTCCCCAAAAATTTCCAGTAGCAAAAACAACTCTTGCTTTATTTTTTGGTATTTTCTTTATTAAATACCCCCATTTTCTTGCCAATTTAATTGCAGTCTCTCCTCCTTCAACTCCTGTATTCATTGGAAGTACCTTGTCGTATTTAAAAATATTAGTAATATATTTTTCATAATCTCCTAATACATCATTATAAAAGGCTCTAGAAGTTAAAGTTAATTTATTAGCCTGAATATTTAAGGCTTCTAAAATTTTAGGGTTACAATGACCTTGATTTACTGCTGAGTAAGCAGATAAAAAATCAAAATATTTTTTACTATGAATATCCCACAAATAGATTCCCTCCCCTCTTGATAAAACAACAGGTAATGGCTTGTAGTTATGAGCACCATATTTATGTTCAAGATCAAAAAAAAATTTAGAATTTAAGGACGATTTCAATTACTAACTATTAATTTATAGATGAATTAAGTTTATTCAAAAATACTAAATATCCTTTCCAAAAACCTAGAGTATATAATGATTTATTTTAATAACCCCACTACATTTGTAGCATGTCAAGGAAACGAATAGACCGCCAAGAAAGAGCCCTAGAAGTTATCGATATAAATACTAAGGGTATGGGAGTAGCAAAAAATAAAGAGGGTGCTGTTTATTTTATTAAAAATGTTGTTCCTGGAGACATTGTTGATATTCGTGCTTATAAAAAAAGAAGGGGATATTTTGAAGCAGAACCTATAACATGGGTTAAAAAATCTGATCAAAGAATTACTCCAGTTTGTGAACATTTTGGGGTTTGCGGTGGTTGTAAATGGCAACATCTTAACTATAAGGGTCAATTGTACTATAAAGAAAAGGGAGTTCTTCATAATCTTAGCCATATAGGAAAGCTTGACATTAATAAAATACTTCCAATTGTGGGTGTAGAAAATCCTTTTTTCTATAGAAATAAAATGGAGTTTTCGTTTTCTAACAAGCGCTGGCTAACTGCAGACGAAATTGAAGAAGATAAATTAATAGAGCGTCGTGGCTTAGGTTTTCATAAACCTGGAATGTGGGATAAAGTAGTTGATGTAAACCAATGTTATCTGCAAGCCAATCCTTCCAATGAGATTCGAAATGCAATACGTTCCTATGCGCTTGAAAAAGAATTAGAGTTTTTTGACCCTCGTGAGCAAACTGGTTTTTTAAGAACCTTAATGATTCGTAATACTTTAGGTGGAGAGATTATGGTATTAATTCAATTTTTTAGAGAAGATAAAAATAAACGAGAATTACTGTTAAATTTTATTCAAAAAAGCTTTCCACAAATTGTATCTCTTCTTTATTGTATAAACTCTAAAGGTAATGACAGTATTTACGATCAGGAAATTTATTGCTACAGTGGACAGTCGTTCATAAGTGAACATATAGATGATCTACAATTTAAAATTACAGCAAAATCTTTTTATCAAACAAATCCGAAGCAATCAAAGACCCTCTATAATATTGCTAAAAGTTTTGCTGGATTAAAACCTAAGGATGTTGTTTATGATTTATATACTGGTACAGGAACAATAGCATTGAGTTTGGCTCGAAGCTGTAAAAAAATTGTTGGAGTAGAGTCTGTCCCTGAAGCTATTGTTGCAGCTAGGGAAAATGCTAAATTTAATAATATCAAAAATGCCATTTTTGAAGTAGGTGATATGAAAGACTGTTTTAATGAAGATTTTATTTTACGTCATGGAAAAGCAGATGTTGTGATCACTGATCCCCCACGAGGTGGAATGCACGTTGATGTTGTTAAACAATTATTAAAACTAGCACCAAAAAAAATTATATATATAAGTTGTAATAGTTCAACTCAAGCTCGAGACTTAGGATTGATGAATACTAAATATAAAATGATGATAAGCCAAGCAGTAGACATGTTTCCACAAACTCATCATGTTGAAAATGTTGTACTTTTACAACTCAATACAAACAATGGAAAAGAAATTTCTTAGCCTAATTAGTTTAATGATTTTCTTTAGCTGTGAAAGAGACGACATATGCATTGTTTCCGTTACGGAAAGTCCAGATCTAATTATTCTGATGCTTGATCAAGACAACTTGAATAATAGAAAAACACCTGCTGGTTTTTCTATTCGAGCTTTAGGAACTCAAAATATTCTTCCGGGTAATATCAGTGACTCTTTAACCCTACCATTAAAAATTCAAAAAAATTATGTTCAATTTGAATTCATATTGAATCTTGGCTTAGATAATGAAAACATTGATACACTTCAAATTAATTATAAACGTATTGATAATTTTATAAATGTAGCTTGTGGTTATCGATCAAACTATATTTTAGAAACGTCACCAGTAATAATTTTAAATCCAGGAGATAATTGGATAAAGGGATTCACAATTTTAAAAGACACAATATCAGATGAAAGGCGTGCACATTTGGGTATTTTACATTAGTTTTTTAGTAAGCTTTCAGCTTTTAATAGGACAACAAAAAGACGAAACAGTTTCCATTGAAGTTTCTGATAGCTCAAGTGCTTCTGAAAAGACACCTTTAAGTTTACGCTTTGGTGTGGACTTATACAGAGTTATTCTTTCTCAAGTTTCTGATGATTTTAATGGAATTGAAATAGTTAGTGATTTACGATTAGGTGAAAATTTTTTTTTAGCATTAGAGTTAGGAGACACAAAAACTACCAAAGAGGTTGATCAAGTAAATTTTACTACCTCAGGAAATTACTATAAGTTAGGATTTGATTACAATATGAATGAAAATTTGAAAGGAATGAATAATGACATTTATATTGGACTTCGTTTTGCATCTAGCAATCACACTCAGGTTTTGAATAGTTATACAATACTTGATAGATCGCGTTTTTGGCCAAGTTCAGATCTTCCCGTTGACATTGGATATGCAACAGGGGAACGTTCAAATCTAAATGCGCAATGGATTGAAGTTGTATGTGGTTTTAAAGTTCAACTTCTAAAAAATATTTATATGGGCCTCAGTCTTAGATTAAATCGCTTGCTAAAAGATAAAATACCTGAAAACTTTGATAATATTTACATTCCAGGTTTTAATAAAAAAACTGAAGAAAATAAGTTTGGAGCTGGATTCAATTACACCTTAACATATATTATACCCTTTAGGTCAAAAAAGAAATAAATTATTACTTCCTTAGCTTGTGGACTTTTTTTGTGCCCTCGTATATAGGGAAATGTAATAAACGCGATTCTAATTTTCCATTAAAAACTTTTATTTTTCTACTGGGCCGAAGTCCGATACATTTTATAGCTTCCATATTTGAGCTGATTAACCAAGCGTGAGTATTTGGAAAACTTTGCTTAAATCCATCTCCAATACCTTGATATAGTGCATTCATGTCTCCCTCAAGACGTTCTCCGTAGGGAGGATTAGTCAAAAGATGCAAGGGACCTTTAGTTTCTTTCTCGAGTTGAAAAAAATCTTTTTTTTCAATTTGAATAAATTCGCTAAGATTTGCATTCTCAATATTTTGTTTTGCTTTTTCAACTGCAGAAGGAGCCTTATCTGAGCCCTTTATTTGAATATTAGGATTTATAACTTTCTTTAATTGACTTTCTCTTATGAGTTCAAACAAGTTAGGTTCCCAGTCCTTCCATTTATCAAAAGCAAAACTTTTACGATTTATATTTGCAGGAATTTTACAAGCAAACATCGCAGCCTCAATAAGAAAAGTTCCACTTCCACACATAGGATCAAAAAAATCAGTATTAGCTTGCCAGCCAGAAAGCTGAATTAAACCAGCAGCTAGGACCTCATTTAGTGGTGCTATATTTGTTGCTATACGATATCCTCTATGATGTAAAGAAGCTCCAGAAGTATCTAAAGAAATTGTACATAAATCGTTTTGAATATGTAAGTTAATTCTTAAATCTGGACGATTCAAATCAACGCTTGGTCGATCATTATATTTATCACGGAACTGATCTACTAGGCCATCCTTCGCTTTTTGAGATGTATATTGGGAATGAGTGAATATTTCTCCATTGACAACGCTATCAATAACAAATTTTGAATTCACATTCATATAATCTTCCCAGGGAAAATTATAAAATAGTTCATATAATTCATTTTCATTTTGAATACGCTCGCTATAAATCGGTTTTAAAATTTTTAATGCTGTTCTAAGTGAAAGATTTGTTTTATACATAAATCCCTTGTCCCCCTCAAAAGAGACAAAACGATTTCCCTTTTTTACATTTTTAGCTCCTAATTGTAATAACTCCTTTTCAAGAATTTCCTCAAAACCGTAAAAGGTTTTTGCCAGCATTTTAAAGTTCTCCTCCATGAATCTAATTAGTTTTTAAAAATACTTTATTTATTAATACTTCTAAATATGGAAAAATGCATTTCATATATCTAAATTTCCAAATTCTATAATACTCAAAATTCTAGGAATAATTTTTTATATGGTTATTGTTTTTTTTGTAAAATCTAAATTATCCAAATGACTTGAACTAATTATATTCTTAAGTGGATCATTTTTAGTTAGAACATAATTCACATATACCTTGAATTAAGGTTTGTGATAAGATTACTTCTCGATTTTTTATTTTTGGCATGGGGAAGTCAATTAATAAACAATCAACTCTTCCACAACTCAAACATTGAAAATGAGGATGAGCATCGAAATTGTCATTACAGGTACAATAATTACATTTTGCATACCACTTAATTCCATTCTTATCAAGAAACGAATGTAAAATTCTATCATCTTCAAGCTTATCCAAAATACGATATATCGTTGTCTTATTTATTAGTGAGTCAAAGCGTTTAATTAGTTCTGTAACTGAAACAGCACCTGAGTTATTTTTAAATTCTCCAAGTAAAGTTTCAACTGATTGTGTTTTTCTAATGATTCCCATAAAAATTTAAAACTACTAAGTTCAATTACAAATAAAATACTAATTTCGCAACCAAGTTGCATTAATTAAATTTAATCATGAGACTTTTACTTGAAAAATCTGACACTTTTGGGGCGATTGCAAGTTTTTTATGCATGGTTCATTGTATTTTAACACCATTTGTAATTGTTGCTCTTCAAGCTTATGCCGTCAATGGATATGAAATAAATCCTTTTTGGTGGCAAAATTTAGATTTCATTTTATTGTTGATTTCTTTAATCTCTGTTGCTTATTCAGCTAAAAATTCGAGTAAAAGATTTATGAAGATAGCATTATGGACCTGCTGGACTATTTTGTCAATTTTAATTTTAAATGAAAAATTTCATTTACTTTCATTTCCAGAATTAGGAACTTATATTTCGTCTTTATCCCTTGCTGGATTCCATGTCTATAATTTGAAATATTGTCAATGTGCTTCATGTGAATGTTCACATGATAATAAATAATCACTTAAATTGAAAAGAGATAACAATATCGAATTGTATCTCAAAAATAAAAAATAATGGATTCTCATATATTACCTCTTATTAAATATAAAGGAATAATATTTCTTTATGTAAAGTGTATAATCATCAGTTTCACTATATGTCTGAATTCACTTAATATTTCTGCTCAACATAACCACGAACACAATGGACTTCAACATTGGGAAATTCCAAGCAAAAATCCTGACCGAATTATCTTGACATTTCTTGGAGATCCTGCAACATCAAGAGCAGTTACTTGGCGCACTGATAGCAGAATTAAGAATGGATTTTCTCAGATTTCAGAGGCGACAGTTAACTCGAATTTTACTGAAAATACAATACGCTATAAAGCTATTACAGAACCATTTGATTTGGGTTTATATAAAGGAAATAACTCGTTAAAAGTTAATTATCACAGTGTTGTATTTCAGCAGCTAAAGCCAAATAAAATTTATGCTTACAGGGTTGGAGATGGTACTAAATATTGGTCAGAGTGGATCCAATTTAAAACAGCCAAAAAAGACTATGCCCCTACTAAATTTGTATATTTTGGAGATGCTCAGAACGATATCCTTTCCCATTGGTCGCGTGTCATTCGGATGGCCTATCAAACTGCTCCAGACGCTTCTTTTGTAATCCATGCAGGTGATCTAATCAACAGTGCTCATAGTGATTATGAATGGGCTCAATGGTATAAAGCTGGTGGGTTTATTCACAGTCAATGGACTGCAATACCTGTAGTAGGAAACCATGAATTTAGATCCTTAATTAATGGAGATGAGAGAAAACTTTCCATTCAATGGAAACCTCAATTTACATTACCTGTTGAAAAAGAATTAGATAATAAATTACACGAGACTGTCTATACAGTAGATTATCAAAACATTCGAATTATTGTTCTAAACTCAAACGGTATGTTCGAAAAACAAACCAAATACATCGAGCAGCAGCTAAAAACATCTCCTGCCAAATGGAATATTGTTACTTGTCATCATTCAGTTTTTTCACCTGCTGTTGGACGTGATTTTAAATATGCAAGAAAAAAATGGAAACCTCTATTTGATCAATACAATGTTGATTTAGTTCTTAACGGTCATGATCACACCTATGCTCGTGGACATGTTCCTAAAATTTCAACAACTAATGAAACTGAAAATATAGGCACTATTTATGTGACTTCTGTCAGTGGACCAAAGCAATATGATTTAGATAAAAAACAAATCGAAACCTACTCAAAAGAAGGTTACCAATTGGATAAATCTGCCGAGCAAACTCAATTTTTTCAAGTCATAACTGTAGATAAGAATAAATTAACATATGTGGCCTATACAGCATTAGGTAAAGAATATGACAGAGCTGTAATCAAAAAAGATTTTGATACAGGAATAAAAAGCTTTTCAGATTAATAAATAAAATGAATTTATTCAGAACGATTTATTGCTTTAAAACCGAATATTAACATTTTCCATAGCACCTGTTTTGAATTGGACGAAGAGTATTCTCTAATTCTAAAGATTTTCTGATAGTGGAGTTTTCGGAGCTTTCCAAATTGTATATAAAGAATCTAAGTCATACGTCAAAGCAGTCGGATCAAGATCGATTAGTTCGTCTCCATAGGCGCGCTGGAGAATATCCTCTATTAAAAAGTCTTCATAAATAGTTCCTGGATTATAAGTGTCTTTAAGGGAAAGCTTAAATAATGAAGCTGTAGTTTGATAAACAAACGCTCTCCACCCGTTTCGCAATTCTTTAATCAAACTATGAGTAGTTTCTCCCGTTTGACGATGGACTAATTTAATCAAAATTCTTCCTTGAGAACGCGAAAGTTTTTTTAATTCTTCTTCAAATTCATCGTATATGAAATTTTCAATTCGTTTAATATAAGTTTTCTTTTTTCGATTACTCTTTATATTCTTAAGACGTATACTTAAGGTGTCTAAACGATCCGAAGCTAGTTTAGCATAGGGATATACTCGTAAAGTACGATTTCGCAAAATCACATATTGCCTTAATTCTTTAATACTTCTAAAAGTTAAGGGTTGAAAAAGAACTACCTCTTCTAGTCGAATTCCTGCTTGTGGAATAGAATCTGTTTCAAACTTGAAGAGTAATTCTCCATCAAAATTATTAGGTGCCTCAATTTGAGCTAAACCAAAAAAAGAATTAATCAAAAATGCAAAAACAAATACTTTTTGATTTAAGGAATTAGGTCTATTTGTATTAAGTTTATCAAAACACATTATGTCGACAAGATTAATTAATTTTTAAGAAATCAAAAATACAAATATTTTGTAGGCACTAATTTTATTAGGGAATATTCTTACTTTTGAATCTGTAAATTCAAATAAATATTTATGAATATTCTCGACAAAAAATCAATTACATTTTTAGAAAATTATTTAAATAATGCTGCACCAACAGGTTATGAAAGTAGTGGACAAAAAATTTGGATGAATTATCTGAAGCCTTACGTAGATGAATTTATTACAGATACGTATGGAACTGCCGTTGGCGTAATAAATCCAGATGCAAAATATAAGGTAGTAATTGAAGGACATTCAGATGAAATTTCTTGGTATGTTAATTATATTACTGACAATGGACTCATCTATGTTATTAGAAACGGTGGAAGCGATCACCAGATTGCACCATCTAAATGGGTAAATATACATACCAAGAAAGGAATTGTACAAGGTGTGTTTGGTTGGCCAGCAATACATACTCGTAAAAATGGAAAAGAAGAGATTCCTAAACTAGATAATATCTTTATTGATGTTGGTGCAAAAGATAAAAAAGAGGTTGTAAAAATGGGAATTCACGTTGGTTGTGTAATAACCTATCCTGATACTTTTAAAGTTTTAAATAAAGATAAGTTTCTTTGCCGAGCAATTGATAACAGAGCAGGTGGTTTCATGATTGCACAGGTAGCTCGATTAATTTCTGAAAATAATATTAAACTTCCCTTTGGATTGTACATAACGAATTCCGTTCAAGAAGAGGTAGGTTTAAGAGGTGCGGAGATGATAACTCAAACACTAAATCCAAACTTAGCACTTGTAACAGATGTATGCCACGATACCACTACTCCAATGATTAATAAAAAAACAGAAGGACATACTGAAATAGGTAAAGGACCTGTTATTTCTTATGCTCCAGCTGTTCAAAATAATTTAAGAGAACGAATTATTGAAACCGCAGAAAAAAATAAAATCCCTTTCCAAAGATTAGCTTCTTCTCGTTTCACAGGAACTGACACAGATGCTTTTGCTTACAGTAATGGTGGGGTTGCATCTGCTTTAATATCACTTCCTTTGCGTTATATGCATACTACAGTTGAAATGGTACATCGTAAAGATGTTGAAAATGTTATAAAATTAATTTATGAAACTCTTCTTACTATTAAAAACGGTGAGTCATTTAGTTACTTTGACTAAAATAATTTAAGATATATTCTAAATTTTTATTTAATAGCTTTTTTTAGAATAGACTTGTTTATTCTTTTTACTACTCCTGGTCCCTCATAAACAAACCCAGTATAAAGTTGAATTAAAGAGGCTCCAGCATCTAACTTTTCGATAGCATCATTTGGCTTATGTATACCTCCAACTCCAATAATTGGAAAAGCGTTTTTACTTTTTTTAGCCAAAAAACGTATTACATCTGTACTCTTGTCTTTAATTGGCCTTCCACTAAGTCCACCCGTTTCATTTCTGTTAAATGACTTTAAATCATCTCTATTAACAGTAGTGTTGGTTGCTATCACTCCATCAATTTTAAGTGAGATAACTATTTCTATAATATCTTTAAGTTGATCTTCACTCAAATCTGGGGCTATTTTTAATAAAATTGGTTTAGGAGATACCTGTTTAAGGTTCAAATCTTTTAAAGTTGATAGAAGATTCTTCAATGGCTTCTTATCCTGAAGCGCTCTTAAATCGGGAGTATTTGGAGAACTTACATTGACAACAAAATAATCTACAAATTGGTAAAGAGTATTAAAACAATAGACATAATCACTAATTGCTTCCTCATTAGGTGTAGTTTTATTTTTACCTATATTGCCTCCGATTAAAACACTTTTGTTTTTCTTTAATCGACTAACAGCAGCGTCCACTCCTTCATTATTGAAACCTAATCGATTAATAAGACCTTCGTCTTCAATGAGGCGAAACATTCGTTTCTTTGGATTTCCATCCTGAGGCCTAGGAGTAAGTGTCCCTATTTCAATGAAGCCAAAGCCAAAGTTTGCAAGTTCATGATAAAGCTTAGCATCCTTATCAAAACCAGCTGCTAGACCAACTGGATTGGGAAATGTTAAACCAAATAAATTTTGTTCTAATCTTTTGTCATTTAAAACATAAATAAAGCGTAATAATTTAGTTACACCGGGAATTTTATTGACAAATTTAATAGAGTTAAAAACAGTATGGTGCACCCATTCAGGATCAAATAAAAATAGAAACGGTTTTACAATTAAATGATACATATGATTAAAAAAAATCCCGCGTCCTGCGGGATTTAAAGTAAATTATTTTTTTGCAGGTGGAGAGTTTAACTTGGAACTCATATCTAATGAAATAGCCGATCGTTCTATTTTTAATTTTCCTGCTAATGTTTCAACAATGCATGTGTTGTCTTTATCATTCAGCTCCATTATCTTAGCATGAACTCCACTCTTAGTAATAATACGATCTCCTTTTTTAATGGAGTTCATAAAGCTTTTTTCCTTTTTTTGTCTCCTTTGTTGAGGTAAAATGATGAAAAAGAAAAAAACCACTAACATTAAAAGCAAAAAAGGAAGTTGCCCTGATAAACCTTCTGACATTATTTTTTGTGTTTAGTTTTGCTGACGTGCTTTAGCTTGATCTTCACGTTGTTTTTGCTTCACTGGATCAGGAGTTACATTTGCTTTAATTCTAAGCATCTCTCTCCCTGAAGAAGTATTCGCAGAAAGAGTAACAGATTTCTGCTGTATTCCTGGCTTATTACTAGAATCAAAATTAACAGTGATTGTTTGAGATTGACCTGGAGCAATTGGAGTATTTTTAGGATACTCTGGAACAGTACACCCACAACTTCCTCTTGCATCAACAATTATTAAATCAGCATTTCCAGTATTTGTGAAAGAAAATTTTGTCGTTACCTTATCTCCTTCATTTATAGTTCCGAAATCGTGAGAAATGTTATCGAATGTCATTATTGGTCCTTCTGCTGTTGTGGATTTTTCTGGTGAAGCAGAAGTATTAGAGTTGTTTATCTTTTTAGCAGAGCCATCTTGACAAGAAGTAAAAGATGTAAAAGAAATGGCAATACAAATGATTAATAATTTTTTCATTTTTTTTATTTTAAAATATAATCAAAAATAACAAAAAAAGTCATTACAACAAGCCTCTTCCTTCTTTGATCATTCGTTTTTTATCGATAAATTCTCGTACTAATTTATCCAGAACTCCATTTATAAAATTATTACTGTTAGGAGTTGAATAATCCTTAGCTATTTCTAAATATTCGTTAAGTGAAACTTTTGGTGGTATTTTAGGGAAATAAAGTAACTCAGCTATAGCAATTTTGAGAATGACTTGATCCATACGTGCTATTCTTTCTGCCCCCCAATTAGGCGTCTTTCCTTCCAATTCTTTTAATAACATTTCTTCTTTTGTAATAGCCTTTTCAAGAAGCTCAATTCCAAACTGTAAATCATCAGTATTTTCAATTAATTTCGGGAACTTTAAACTTTGTAGATTATTAAGATCAAGTTGCTTAAGTGTTTTTAATATAAAAGTATTTACAACAGGGAGATCATCTATCCATGTTAAATTATGATCCTCCAAATAATTATAAAGATAAGATGAAGGAGCAATAGAGTTCTTAAAAGATTTAATTAACCATTGAAGATCATCTTTTTCAGATGGCTTCTTGTTATTAAGATAGGTTTCAAATACTTTCTTAGAAATCATCTCTTCAACCAAGTCCTTCATAAAAACAAATTCCAAATCCCAACGTATAAAAATTTTGTTCTTAAGATGTTTTTGTAAAATACTATGATTATTTATGAAATCAAGAAAACGATTCTCAGATAGATACTTGAGCTTAAGATACTTTTCGTCTTTTATGATCTGATGTTTATTGTAAGCAATAAGTTGATTATCAACATATTGTTTTATTGCCTTCAAAAGCCCAAGAATAAGAAGATACAAATCAAATGTTTTAGCTACACTTTCCTTAAAAAAAGCAATTTCATCTTCTACTTTTTTTTCTTTTGAAAGAGTATAGGAATAAACCGATTGCATAACCTTAATGCGGATATGTCGACGTGTAAGCATGTATCAGAACTTTTAAAAGCGAAATTAAATTAATAATGTTAATCAACAGTTTAAAGTTTAAAAAAGTTTTATTGTTGAAATAATTAATACATCTCCATTTGATTACCTTTGAAAGTCTCATGAATGCACTTAAATACCTTAATAAATATTTTTACAAGTATCGAACTAAACTCTTTCTTGGATTCTTAATTACGATAATAGCGAGAATTTTCTCTCTATTTGCTCCTCGTTTAATTGGAAACTCACTCACTGCTGTAGAAAAATATCTTCAATCAGAAAATAATGATTTTGAAAAAATTCAACACATATTAATGGTTAATATTTTAATAATTATTGGTGCCACTTTAATTTCTGGTTTTTTTACTTTTTTAATGCGTCAAACAATCATCAACGTCTCTCGCTTTATCGAATTTGATTTAAAAAATGAGATCTTTTGGCATTATCAAAAGTTGACTCAACGTTTTTATAAAAACAATAGAACAGGGGATTTAATGAGTAGAATCAGTGAGGATGTAAGTAAAGTAAGAATGTATGTAGGTCCAGCTTTCATGTATAGTATAAATACAATTTCACTATTCATAATTGTGATTTCATACATGATTAGTATTGCACCAATACTAACTTTATATACAATTTTACCACTTCCTATACTATCTTTTACAATTTATAAATTGAGTCGTATTATTAATGAGAAAAGCACTTTAGTTCAAGAAATCTTGTCAAAAATGTCATCTAGTGCACAAGAGAGCTTTAGCGGAATCGCTGTTATTAAATCTTATAATCTTCAGTCTAAAATATATAATAAATTTAATGATTTAGCAATTGAGAGTTATCAAAAAAACATGTCCCTAGTAAAGGTTCAAGCTTGGTTTTTTCCACTTATGATTCTATTAATTGGCTGCAGTAATTTAATTGTTATCTATATAGGCGGAAATCAGTACATCAACAATGAGATTGAAATTGGAGTTCTTGCTGAGTTTATAATTTATGTAAATATGCTTACCTGGCCAGTTGCTGTTGTGGGTTGGATAACATCTATTGTGCAGCAAGCAGAAGCATCTCAAAAAAGAATTAATAGTTTTTTAAAAGAACAACCTGAAATTATTGATGGTAAAGGCGTAGATAAATTTATTAAAGGTGAAATAGAATTGAACAATGTATCGTTGTTGTACCCTGAAACTCAAATCGAGGCCCTAAAAGGGGTTAGTTTAAAAATTTCCAAGGGCAGTACTGTAGGTATAATTGGAAATATTGGATCTGGAAAATCTTCCATCCTAGATATTATTTCCAGACTTTATGATCCCTCTGAAGGATCTATTAAATTAGATGGTGTTGATATGAAAGAATATACATTAGATCAAATAAGAGAAAATATTGGTTATATACCTCAAAATGCTTTTCTATTTTCTGAAAGTATTGAAGATAATATTCGTTTTGGAGCGCAAAAAATTGAATTAAAAGATATCAAAGAAGCAAGTAAAAAAGCTGCAGTTCACCAAAATATAATTAGTTTTAAAGATAGCTATGATACATTATTAGGAGAACGTGGGGTAACCCTTTCAGGTGGTCAAATTCAACGTATCTCAATTGCAAGAGCTCTGATTAAAAATTCTAAAATTTTATTGTTAGATGATTGTCTTTCTGCAGTTGATACTGATACAGAAGAAGAAATCTTGAAAAATCTAAAAAATGTTTCAACAAAAAAAACTACCGTAATTGTAAGTCATAGAATTTCATCTCTTAAACATGCTGATAAAATTATAGTTTTAGAAAATGGTAAGATTATTCAACAAGGAAAACATTCAGATTTAATAGAATCTAAGGGTTATTACAAAGAATTATTTGAAAAACAACAAACTGAAAGGGTTAAATAATTTGTTTTAGTTGTTTTTTTTAATAAAATTGTCAAATACAATTAATAATAAATTGAGATGTCAAAAAATTTAGATGATAATCATGAAGAAATCTTTTCCAGAGTTCTCAGAGCAGGAAGAAGAACATACTTTTTTGATGTTAGAGAAACAAAAGCTAGTGATTACTATTTAACTGTAACTGAAAGCAAAAAATTCACCAACGAAGACGATTCTTTTTATTACAAAAAACACAAGATTTATATTTATAAGGAAGATTTTGAAAATTTTTCTAATTTTTTAAATGAAACTATGGCTTATATAATCGAAAAGAGAGGCCAAGAGGTAATAAGTGAGCGTCACCAGAAAAACTATTCTGAAAATAATATAAATTCAAATTCTTAATAAATTTTTAAAAGACATTCAGAATTTATTTTTATAGCTTTTAGTTTTTTAAAACACAATAAAAATTAATCTTGTTTATTTCGCTTTTTTTTGATAATTTATTCTATTGTAAATGATCTTTTAAATGAAAAAATATTTTATTCTAATTGCGTTTTTTGGCTATGGTTCATTAGTTTGTCAAGTTAATTTGAATTATTACTTGGATAAAAATCATCCTTATGATTCTGAAATTCCAAAACCAAGTAAATTATTAGGCTATGAGGTTGGGACCTGGCATGTATCTCATGATCAACTTATTAGTTATATGTATAGTTTAGCAGAATCGTCTGATAGAATTTCAATTGAAAGCAGAGGGTCAACTTATGAAGATCGTCCATTACTTTTACTTACAATTACAAGTCCAGAAAATCACAAAAACATCAAATCCATAAGAAAAGCTCATATTCAGCTTTCGGAGGCTGAGGCTGAAAATGAAAATACTAAAAAGCAACCTCTTGTGGTCTATCAAGGATTTTCCATTCATGGAAATGAACCAAGTGGTGCCAATGCGGGACTTTTAGCCGCCTATCATCTTGCTGCAAGTCAAGCTCCAGAAACTATTGAAATGCTTGAAGATTTGATTATTCTTTTTGACCCTAGCTTAAATCCCGATGGTTTACAGCGCTTTTCTTATTGGGCAAATATGAATAAAAATCAAGTCCTTACATCTGACTCAAATGATAGAGAATACAACGAGATTTGGCCCGGAGGTAGAACAAATCATTATTGGTTTGATTTAAATAGAGATTGGCTTCCTGTTCAATTGCCAGAATCACAAGCACGGATTAAAACTTTTTCTGATTGGCTCCCAAATATTCTTACTGATCATCACGAAATGGGAACAAATTCGACTTTCTTTTTTCAACCAGGAGTATCTTCAAGAGTAAATCCATTAATACCCGTAATGAATCAGAAATTGACTAAAAAAATTAGTGAATACCAGATCAAAGCTTTTGATAAATTAGGTTCTCTTTACTACTCAGAAGAAGATTATGATGATTTCTACCTTGGAAAAGGATCTGCTTATCCAGATGTTAACGGTGGTATTGGAATTCTATTTGAACAGGCTAGTTCTCGTGGACACATGCAAGAAAGTGAAAACGGTATAATAACTTTTCCATTTACAATACGAAATCAACTCACAGCAGCACTATCAACTTTGAAAGCAGCAAGTGCTATGAGAATTGAACTTCTTAATTACTTCAAGACATTCTATGCTGACATGCGAAAAAATGCAGCTAATGAAAAACAAAAGTTAATAATTGTAGGAAGTCCAAAAGACCCTGCTATTTTATATCACTTTTCTCAAGTTTTAGATTATCACAAAATAAAATTTTACAAATTAAAAAACAAAGTAAATAAAAATGGCAAAAAATATTTACCTAAATCGAGTTTTGTGATTCCCTTAGAGCAGAAAAAACATAAATTAATTCAAGCTATATTTTCTAGACAAACTAATTTTCAAGACAGCTTGTTTTATGATGTATCTGCATGGACTTTTCCATATGCATTCAATTTAAATCATCATTTTGAAAATAATACTTCTTTAAAAGGAGAAAGAATTGAAAAAATTAATCCTCCTATCGGAAGTGTTAGTGAAAAGGGAGATTATGCCTATCTTTTTGAAGCCCATCATTACTATACTCCCAAATTACTTAATGAACTTCATAAAAAAAATATACGTGTAAAGGTTGGGCTTACTCCTTTTACGATTGAAGGAAAACCATACGACTACGGGACTTATATGATTCCTTCAAAAAATCAAGAAGTTAATGAGTCTGATTTGTATGAAATACTTAAAAATGCTGCAATAAAAACCCATATCAATATTACTGGGGTTTCAACAGGCCATGCCCAAGGAATTGATTTAGGTTCACGAAATTTTCGTTCAGTGAAAGAGGCTAAAA
>Ga0233393_1000046_pt1 | contig 62467 bp, 66 predicted proteins | sample 21DmetaG_FD_183170 | JGI IMG/M metagenome (GOLD analysis project Ga0233393, IMG submission 183170) | Seawater microbial communities from Monterey Bay, California, United States - 21D | ecosystem: Environmental > Aquatic > Marine > Coastal | place: USA: California | collected 2016-10-24 | reverse complement strand
ATTCAAAACCATCAAAACTTTTTATCCTAAACAAAAAAATTGTGTTGTCTTTCAACCACATTTATTTTCAAGAACACGCGATTTCATGAATGATTTTAAAACTACTTTAAGTAAGTTCGATGAGGTGATATTAATGGATATCTATCCTGCAAGAGAAGAGCCTATTAAAGGTGTTAATGCAAAAATTTTATTTGATGGTATTTCCCATACCAAAAAAGGATATATCGAAAAAAATCAAATAAAAAAAATATTAAAATCTAGTAACGCAGACGTTTTTGCTCTCTTGGGAGCTGGTGATATAGGAGAAGAAATTAAAAAATTAAAACCAGAATTTATAAGTCTTTGAAATTAAATAAATCCATATTATTTTTAATATTTATAAGTCTAATTCTTGTTGGATGCTTTTTGTTTTCAAACTTCAAATATCATCAAAAAAACAATTTAAAAATCAATGTGAGTTATTCAAATCCACCTCGTTTTTTAAATGATTCTATCGTTAATAAATTGTTAACACAAAACTTGCTCTCGAAGTATAGCTTGCAGAAAGATAGTTTAGATTTGAACATACTTGAAAATAAAATGAATAAAATCCCAGAGTTCAAAAACGTAGAGATTTTTATATTTCCTGAAGGAGAGTTAACTTTTCAAATTACTGAACGAAAACCCTTATTCAAATTGAATTCAAACCCATCACTTTATTCTGATGTAAATGGAATTTTATTTAAGTTTAATAGCTCAGACTCGTCGAAGTTTCCATTATTCAAAACTATCTCTTCTACTCATTCATTTGAAACTTCAGCCTATGTAATTAAAAATCTGAAAAAAGATCCATTTTTATCTGGAGAATTGCATAAGGTGGAATTGATTAAAGATGAGTATCAATTAAAATTAAAATCATTTGATTTTAACATAATATTTGGATCTCCTAAACGCATCAAAGAAAAGATTAAAAAACTAAAAGTTTTTTGTGCCTTCCAAAAGGTTCAAGACAGTTTGACAAATTATAAAAAAATCAATTTAAGTTACATTAATCAAGTTGTAGCAACAATGTATTAATATTATGGAGCAAAAAAACATTTCAGTTGGACTTGACATTGGGACTACCAAAATAGTCGCTTTAGTGGGAAGAAAAAATGAATTTAATAAGGTTGAAGTCTTGGGAATCGGAAAGTCAAAAAGTCTTGGTGTCCATCGTGGTGTAGTAAACAATATTACACAAACTATACAATCCATTCAGCAGGCTGTTGAAGAAGCTAAAATTAATTCAGGATATAATGTTATTGATGTTTCGGTTGGAATTGCAGGGCAGCACATCAGAAGTATTCAACATAGTGATTATATAACACGTGAAAATCCAGAATCTGTAATTGATGAAGATGATATTCAAAAGTTAATTCAGCAGGTTTACAAATTAGTTATGTTGCCTGGAGAAGAAATTATTCATGTATTACCACAAGAATACAAGGTAGATGGTCAAGCTGAAATTAAAGAGCCTATAGGAATGCATGGTGGTCGATTAGAAGCAAATTTTCACGTAGTTGTTGGACAAGTCTCGTCAATAAAAAACATTGGGCGATGTATTAAAAGCGCAGGATTAAATATGTCTAATATTACTTTAGAGCCCTTAGCATCTTCAGAAGCAGTACTTAGTTTTGAGGAGAAAGAAGCCGGTGTTGCACTCATCGATATAGGAGGGGGCACTACAGATTTAGCCATTTTTAAAGATGGTATTATTCGTCATACAGCTGTAATTCCATTTGGAGGTAATGTAATTACTGAGGACATCAAAGAAGGTTGCTCAATCATTGAGAAGCAAGCAGAATTATTAAAAATAAAGTTTGGATCTGCTTGGCCTGGTGAAAATCGTGATACCGAGATTGTTTCTATTCCTGGACTACAGGGAAGAGACCCAAAAGAAATTTCTCTAAAAACTCTTTCTAAAATTATAAATGCTAGAGTAGTAGAAATTATTGAGCAAGTCTTTTTAGAAATTAAAAATTATGGACATAATGATCAGAAGAAAAAGCTTATTGCAGGAGTTGTTCTAACAGGTGGCGGAAGTCAATTAAAACATTTAAAACAATTAGTTGAATATATAACAGGTATGGATACACGGGTTGGTTACCCAAGTGAACATTTGGCAGGAGATACTACAGAAGCTGTTTCAAGCCCCCTCTTTGCAACCTCTGTAGGTTTATTAATGAGCGCTCTTGACGAAATGCCTGCTGCAATGCCATCAGGTGAATCTGCTCCTTTGGATATAGAAGCTTCAAAAAATGAAGATCAATCTTCAAAAGAAGTTAATCGACAACGAAAATCGATCTTAGACCGTTTTGGAGAGAAGTTAAAAGAATTTTTAGATAACGCTTAAAACTGAGTATAAGATGAATCATGAAGAAATAAAGGGAATTAATTTTGACTTACCCAAAAATCGTAGTAATGTAATCAAAGTAATTGGGGTTGGTGGTGGAGGAAGTAATGCAATTAATTATATGTTTCACCAAGGAATTAAAGGTGTAGATTTTATAATTACTAATACAGATGCTCAAGCACTAACCGAGAGTGGTGTTCCAACAAAAATTCAACTTGGAGCAAGTCTTACTGAAGGTCTTGGTGCAGGAGCAAATCCTGAAGTAGGGGCAAGAGCTGCTCAAGAAAGTAAAGATGAGATCCATAGTGTTTTGTCAACGCAAACAAAGATGATTTTTATTACGGCTGGAATGGGTGGAGGAACTGGAACAGGTGCAGCACCAGTAATAGCTCAAATGGCAAAATCTTTAGATATTTTGACAGTAGGAATAGTCACTATGCCTTTTCAATTTGAAGGAAAATTACGACTGGAACAAGCCCAAAAAGGTTTAGAGCGTATTAAAGAAACTGTTGATGCCCTAATTGTTATTAATAATAATAAACTCAGAGAGGTATATGGAAACTTAGGTTTTAAAGCAGGCTTTGCTAAAGCAGATGAGGTACTCGCAACAGCAGCTCGAGGTATCGCTGAAGTTATCACACATCATTATACTCAAAATATAGATTTAAAAGATGCTAAAACTGTTCTTACAAATTCTGGGACGGCTATTATGGGCTCTGCTTCTTCATCTGGAACAAACCGTGCTCAAGAGGCCATTGTCAAGGCATTAGATTCACCATTACTTAATGACAATAAAATTACAGGTTGTCAAAATGTACTTCTATTAATTGTTTCTGGATCCGATGAGATCACAATTGATGAAATTGGAGAAATTAATGACTATATTCAAACAGAAGCTGGGAACAATACTAATATAATTATGGGAGTAGGTGAAGATGAAAGCTTAGGAGATGAAATTTCAGTAACAGTAATTGCAACTGGATTTGGGCAAGAACAACAAAATGAAATTTCAAATACTGAGGCTAAAAAGATTATTCATTCTCTTGAAGACGATCAAAAAATTGTTCACGATTTAAGTGAACAAGATTCTCCTTATATACCATTAATCAATATTGATGAGCCAATAACTGATCAGGAGGAGATTTTTCATCAAGTGGCTCCTGTTAATGAAGATCCAATCATTTCTATGAATGAAATTTTATATGATATTGAGGTGGATGTAGATGAAGTATTTAACGGAATTGAAATTAAGTCTGACTTAAAAGAGTTATTAACTGAAGAAGAGGTTTTAATTTCTGAAGAAGATTCCAATTTTAAAATATTAGAGGGAGAAGAAATAAAGAATGAATATTCGCCAATTGAATCCCAGAATTCAAATGAAATTGATGAAATGACTAAAAATGAGTTTTCAGAAATATCAGAAGAGCAACTTTTTGAGCCTCAGTTTGATTCGGTAAGTGAAATTTATGAAAAAGATAATATAGAAAAAATTAATTCTTATGAAGTATCTGAAGTTAGTTTATCTGATGATGAAGAGTTTGTTTTTAATGATGTGAATAATTCGCTTTTTGAAATGAATGTTATTGATCCTGAGGTAATAGAATCAGAAAGTCAGATTTTAATGGATTTTGAACTTCCTTTTTCTGAAAAAGAAAATCACAATTCATCAATAACACAAGATCTAAAAAAGGAAGTTAATATTGAAAATAGTTCATTAGAAAAAGATTTTGATCAAGCGGGTTTAAATGTTGAGTTTGAACCTAAAAAGGAGTTCGATGAAAGTATTTTGTCAGAAAAAAATCTAGAAGAAAGTGATTCTAATTCTGACTTGAATAATAATTCAAATCCTTTTGATCAATCAATTAATCAGACTATATCATCTCAATCTGAAACGAGAAAAGCACATTTAAAAGCCTATAATTATCAATTCACTCACCAATATCAAAAAGTTGAAGAATTCGAAAAAGAGCCAGCCTATAAACGTAAAGGGCTAGATCTTAATGGTGATTTGCCTGAAGCTCAATCAAGATTATCTATTGAAAACGATGGTAATAATGAACCTCAGATACGATCAAATAATTCTTTTTTACACGACAACGTAGATTAATCATGCCAGAACTAAACAATCTTACAGAAGAAATAAAAAATGCTATGCGGGCAAAAGATTCTATTAAGCTTGAATCACTTCGAGCGATTAAGTCAGCGTTATTATTAGCTAAAACAGCCTCAAGTGCAGTTGAAGATCTCAACGAAGAAGAATCTATAAAACTACTACAGCGATTGGTAAAACAACGAAAAGAAAGTGCAACTATTTTTAAAGAGCAAGGACGATTAGATTTAGCGAAACCCGAGGAAGCACAAGCAGAAATTATTGCATCCTTTCTTCCAAAACAACTTTCAGAAGAAGAAGTTGCTAAAATAGTTTCTGATGTAATTTCTCAGACTGGTGCAGAAGGAATTAAGGATATGGGTAAAGTGATGGGTATAGCCAGTAAAAAAATAGGTGGTAAAGCTGAAGGAAAACTTATAGCTATGCTTGTTAAAAAGAAATTGTCTTTATAAAAATTAATTTCTCTTAAAATAAAATAATATTTCTTTTACAGTTGTTTCATTTTATTTCCCGATCTATCTAAAAATATAGTATTTTTAAATTATTGTGTTTTAGTAAAAAATAAAGTTTTTGAATATCTAGCTTAAAAAGTTTTTAAACCTCTAAATGGCCCAGTAGTTCAACTGGATAGAATATCAGATTTCGGCTCTGAGGGTTGGGGGTTCGAATCCTCCCTGGGTCACTTATAAAAACAAAAACCTTTTTTTATTATAAACATTTAAGCTTTAATTAAATATTATTTTGAAAAATTAGGACACAGAGGTTATTGTAAGAGAATTACTTATCTTAATTTATAAATTAAGACTAATTGCATCAAAAAGTAGAAAATAAGATCGATGTAAAACAAGCTAAGTATTTGCTAAAAACTCACTATGGTGTTGAGGGGGTTCTTACTCCACTTCCAGGAGAAGTCGATTTAAACTTTAAGGTCAAGGTTGCAGATGAAAATAAATTTGTATTAAAAATTTCTCCAGCGAACGGGGACAAATCATATTTAGATTTTCAGGAAAAAATTTTATTGCATCTTAAAAATAGTCCTGCTCCAGATTTAATAAAGAATCTTAAGGGCTATTTCACAACTAAATTTGATAACAAAACAGGAGAAACTCGATATATCCGTTTAATTTCTTGGACTTCTGGAAGAGTTTGGAGTACTGTTAATCCAATTACCACTTCATTAAGGTGGAGCTTGGGTCATTGTTGTGGTGAAATAACAGAAAGATTAAAGTCTTTTGATCATAAGTATGCCCATCGTCTTTTTGAATGGGATTTGGCTCAAAGTCTTTGGGTAGAAAGTCATTTATCACTTTTTGATGATGAACAAATCTCATTACTTAATCCCTTTTTAGTCTCATTTAAAAAAATCCAGAATCAGTATCAAATCCTTAGAAAGAGTCTAGTTCATAATGATGCTAATGATAACAACATAATTGTTACAAATGCTACTATTAATCCCTTTGTGAATTCACTCATTGATTATGGAGATGCAATTAATACTCAAATCATAAATGATGTAGCAATTTGTTGTGCTTATGCAATTATTGAAGTCAACGATCCACTAGAAGCCGTAATTCCAGTTATTAAGGGTTATCATAGTAAATTTCCTCTCTATGAAAAAGAGCTTGAGTTTCTTTATATACTTATTGCAATGCGACTTATAGTTTCAGTAACAAAAGCTGCAATAAATAAAGTTAAATCACCTCTTAATGAATATTTATTAATCAGTGAAAGATCTGCCTGGAAACTTATAAGAAAATGGTCCAAAATAAGCGAAGAATTTGCATATTACCGATTTAGGGAAGCTTGTGGTTTAGAACCTCATCCACAATTTCATTTATTTTATGATTGGTCAAAAAGTAAAACAACTTCGCCTAGAGAACTTTTTCCTTCACTGGAAATAACAGAAGTTCACCACTTAGACCTTAGTGTATCAAGTTCTTGGTTAGGTCTTAAAGAAGAATTTAATAATCTTGATTTATTTAAATTTAAAATAAAACAACTTCAAAAACAAAAACCAAAAAAAATCCTAGCTGGAGGTTATTTAGAACCGAGATCACTCTATACATCAGAAACTTACAATAAGGTTGGTAATAATGGTCTAGAGAAGCGCTGCATTCACTTAGGGATCGATTTTTGGGTACCAAAATATACTCCTGTTCATTCACCTTATAATGGAACCATTGTTAAAGTATTTAATGACCAAGGTGAAAAAGCCTATGGAGGAACGATTATTCTCAAGCATGATACTAAATCTTTTACATTTTACACTCTCTACGGACATTTAGCTCTTGAAAGTATCCAAAAAGTTGGAGTTGGGAGTAAAATACTAAAGGGAGATTTTCTTGCATTTATCGGTAGTTCATCCGAAAATGGAAATTGGGCTCCACATTTACACTTCCAGATTATGCTTTCTCAATTAGATTATAAAAATGACTTTCCAGGAGTATGTTATTATAATCATATTAAAACTTGGAAATCTATTTGTCCAGATCCAAACTTTATTTTTCAGAATGAATCTTTGAAGATTAAACAAAAAAATCCTGCTGATTTAATTTTATCTGATCGCTTGAAAAGCCTTGGAAAGGGAATGAGTTTACAATATAAAGAACCACTTCATATTGTGCGGGGGGAAAAAGAGTATTTGATTGATCGAAATGGGAGACACTTTCTTGATATGGTGAATAATGTTTCTCACGTTGGACACGAACACCCTAAAGTTGTGATGGCAGGACAGGCGCAAATGAGTCAACTAAACACAAATTCTCGTTATTTACACGAAAACATAACTCGTTTAGCTAAACATTTAATTACTACTTTACCCCCAGAGTTGAGTATCATACATTTTGTTAATTCTGGTAGCGAAGCAAATGAATTGGCATTGAGGATGGTTAAAACTATTACTGGTTCAAATCAAATTATTGCTTCTAAACAAGGATACCACGGAAACACTAATAGATGTATTGATGTAAGTTCTTACAAATTTGATGGAAGGGGAGGTAACGGAAAACCAAGTAGTACTCATATTTTTCCAATACCTGATTCTTTTAGGGGTATGTATAGAGGAGATAAAACTGTTTCATTATATGTTGCAGAGGTAAAGAAAATAATGGAATCTTTAAAAAAGGAGAAAAAGGTTCTAGGGGGTATGATTATAGAGCCAATTATAAGCTGTGGAGGACAAATCGAACTTCCTAAAGGATTTTTAAAAGAGACTTTCGATGAGGTTAGAAAAGCTGATGGAATTTGTATTGTAGATGAGGTTCAAACAGGATGTGGAAGAGTGGGTTCTCATTTTTGGGGATTTCAGCTGCACGATGTGATACCCGACATCATAACTATCGGAAAGCCCTTAGGCAATGGACATCCTATTGCAGCAGTTGCATGCACACAAAAGGTAGCAGAAGGATTTAATAATGGAATGGAGTTTTTTAATACTTTTGGAGGGAATCCCGTTTCATGTGCAATTGCAAAGACTGTATTAGAAGTTATTGAAGACGAAAAACTTCAAGAAAATTCTTTAGTCGTAGGAAACTTTTTAAAAACAAATCTACTAGAATTATCCTCTAAGTATTCAATTATAGGATCTGTTCGAGGACAAGGTCTATTCTTGGGAGTAGAATTTGTTAATAAACAGCTTCAACCCTTAGCAGAACAAGCAGATTATTTTGTAAATCGTATGAAGTCTTATGGAATCCTTTTGAGTACGGATGGTCCTGATCATAACGTTATAAAAATCAAACCTCCACTTGTTTTTTCAATGCAAAACGCCAAAGATTTTTTGAAATATTTCACTCTTGTTTTACAAGAAGATTTAATGCAATCAAACTAAATTTATTTATAAATTTCATTATATCTTAATTATTTTTGTAAATTAGGATTATAATTCTTGATATGAGTGAGATTGTAGTTGTAATAATTGGAGCCGTCGTTTTAGTAGGAGGAGTTATATTATATGCAGTAATTTCTACAGCTACAGGATTAGAAGAGGATGCAAACCAAAACTACATTCCAGACTGGATCGAAAGAAAATTTCCTTCAATTTTCAAGTCAAGTAAAGACCTTGATTAATCAATATTTAATGGCATTATGTTCATTAACTAAAGATATCTTTAATTTTAGTTTAATAACATTGTTATAATTCTTATGAAATTATATAAGCTATTTTTTTCAATCTTTTTGATAATTGTCATGGGTAAAGTTCATGGACAATCACTTGAAAAACCCTGGTCATTTTCAGTTAACTCAAACATAATAAATCTTCAGGGAGAGAATGCTGCAAAAGGGCTCAATTTTGGAGGTCCTGCTATTGGAATTAGTAAGCATATTAGTTCAGGGATTTCATTAGGAACACAATTTTCTTTAGGAAATGCAAATAACTTAACTGAACCTAATTTACCCTACAAATATAATTCTTTAGACGGGTTTGTCAAAGTTAATATTTTAAGTAGCTCTTTTATTCCTCACATTATTGTGGGATATGGTTTTTCAAAATTTTCAGACGGAATTGATCGTTCAGGTTTTTTTCCTTCTACAGAAACTAGTAGAACTTTTTTTGGAGGGGTAGGTTTTAGTTTTCCAATAAGTGAAAGCTTAGCTATTAATCTGCAATCTACATACAGAAATATGAATGAAAATGATGGTTTTGACCATTTCCAACATTTTGCAGGTTTAAGCTATAATTTTGGTTCAGGTGATTCTGATAAAGATGGTATTCCAGATAAAAAAGATAAATGTCCTGATGTTTCTGGCTTAAAAGAATATGGAGGTTGTCCTGATACTGATGGTGATTCGATAATTGACAAAGAAGATAAATGTCCTGAAATCCCTGGTATTATTGAGCTAAATGGTTGTAAAGACTCTGATAATGATGGTATTTCAGATCCAGAAGATACATGTCCTGAAGAAGCAGGAACAATTGAAATGAATGGATGTCCAGATTCAGATGGAGATAATATCTCTGATATTGAAGATGAATGTATTAATCAAGTGGGTACTATAGAAAATAAAGGATGTCCTTGGCCTGATAGTGACGGAGACGGAATAAATGATAAAGAAGATCTTTGTAAGGATGAAGTTGGAACTAAAATAAATAATGGCTGCCCTGAGCTATCCAGTGAAATTGTAAAAACTTTAAATGAATTTGGATCACGTATTAATTTTGCAGCAAACAGTTATAAAATTTATGGACGTACTTCTCTAGATAATCTTGCTAAAATCAAAATATTACTTGAAGAAAATCCAGAAGGAGTATTAATGATTGAAGGTTACTCTTCAGCTGACGGAAATAAAACTTATAATGAGGAGCTTTCTGAAAAACGTGCTAATGCTGTACTTGAGTATTTAATAAAACTAGGGGTTCCTGCTGAACGTCTGGAAGTTATAGGTTTAGGTGTGGTAAACCCCATTGGAGATAATGATAATCCCAAGGGGAGAGCTATTAATCGAAGAGTACAATTTAAAACAAAGCAATACTAGTTTTCCCTTAATAAATCAATATTTAATTTGGGATTTTTAGCACTGAAAACATAGCTTCCGGCTACAAGGACATCTGCACCATTGGATATTAATTCCGAACCGTTCTTATTTGTAACTCCTCCATCAATTTCTATAAGACTTGAACTTTGATTATCCTTTATTAACTTTTTAAGTTGTTTAACCTTTTCAAAGGTATTTTCAATAAATGATTGACCTCCAAAACCAGGATTTACACTCATTAAACAAACTAAGTCAATATCTCTGATGATATCAATTAAATTGTTAACGGGTGTATGAGGGTTTAAAGCTACTCCAGCTTTCATGCCACAAGATTTTATCTTTTGAAGGCTTCGATGTAAATGATTACAGGCTTCGAAATGAATTGTAAGAATTTCTGCTCCCAAGGCTGCAAATGTCTCTATATATCTATCTGGATCCACGATCATCAAGTGGATATCTAAGGGTTTTTTAGCATGTTTTTGTATTGCTTTTAGTACAGGCATTCCAAATGATATATTTGGCACAAAAACCCCATCCATAATATCAATATGAAACCAATCAGCATTACTCTCATTTATCATATTGACATCTCGTTCAATATTTGCAAAATCGGCGGCTAGAATTGAGGGTGCTATTATTGTAGACATACATATTTTTTATGAAGTAAAGATATAAAAAAAGGCAACCCTGAAGTTGCCTTTTTATTTATCCTAAATATGTCTTAAGAATTTTGCTTCTCGAGGTATGTTTTAGTCTTCGGATAGCTTTTTCTTTAATTTGACGAACACGTTCTCTTGTAAGGTCAAAGGTTTCCCCAATTTCTTCCAAAGTCATAGCGTGTTGGTTTGCTAATCCAAAATATAAACGAACAACGTCAGCTTCCCTTGGGGTAAGAGTTTCAAGAGCACGTTCTATTTCTGTTCTGAGTGACTCGTGAAGCAGAGTTCTATCTGGATTGGGGGATTCTCCACTATTAAGAACATCGTAAAGGTTAGAATCTTCTCCTTCAACTAGAGGCGCATCCATAGATACATGTCTTCCGGAATTTTTTAGTGACTCTTTTACGTCGTTAATAGTCATATCCAATTCTTTTGCAATTTCTTCAGCAGAGGGTGCACGCTCATGAGCTTGCTCTAAAAAGGCATAAGTTTTATTGATTTTATTAATCGAACCAATCTTATTAAGTGGAAGACGAACAATTCGAGATTGCTCTGCTAATGCTTGTAAAATTGATTGTCGAATCCACCATACCGCATAAGAGATGAATTTAAACCCTCTGGTTTCATCAAAACGTTGTGCCGCTTTGATTAAACCTAAATTTCCTTCATTAATTAAATCTGGAAGTGTTAACCCTTGGTTTTGGTATTGTTTTGCAACAGAGACAACAAATCGAAGATTAGCTTTAGTTAATTTTTCAAGAGCAATTTGATCTCCAGCCTTGATTCTTTGCGCCAATTCGACTTCTTCCTCAGCAGTAATTAAGTCTACTTTACCAATTTCCTGTAAATATTTGTCTAAGGAGGCTGTCTCACGATTAGTTACCTGTTTGGTAATCTTAAGTTGTCTCATTTAAAAAGTGTTTTAACTATAATACGTTCGAAACAGTTGAATGTTTCAAAAATTATCTAAAAAATTAATCTTTTTTATCAGGTCTTGGTATCAAAGCCTTTCGAGATACTTTCTCTTTTCGAGTTCTTGGATCTTTACCAAAGTATTTTACATCAAGAACGTCTCCCATATTAACAATATCACTAACGTTTTCTGTTCTTTCCCATGCTAATTCACTAACATGAAGTAATACCTCATTTCCAGGTGCTTCAGTATATTCAACAACCGCACCAAAATCAAGCATTTTAATTACTTTAACCTCATAAGTATTTCCTACCTTGGGTTTAAATGTAATAGAATCAATTTTTGCTTCAACCATAATTATTCCTTCTGGAGAAGTACCTAATATCTCAATTATACCCTCTTCAGTTACAGGATCTTCGTTTACAACAATTGTACAACCTGACTCTTTTTGAAGTTCTTGAATAACTTTTCCGCCTGGTCCAATAAGCGCTCCAATGTATTCGTTTGGAATTCGTCTAGTAATCATTTTTGGTGCATGCGCTTTTACATCTTCATTAGGACTAGAAATTGTCTCAACTAGGCTGTTTAATATTTGTAATCTGCCATCTCTAGCTTGATTTAGAGCTTGAGTCATAATATCAAAACGTAATCCTTTGATTTTTATATCCATTTGACAAGCGGTTATTCCATCAGCAGTTCCTGTTACTTTAAAATCCATATCACCCAAGTGATCTTCATCACCCAGAATATCTGAAAGAACTGCAAAGCGTTCTCCGTCTGTGATCAATCCCATTGCAATTCCAGAAACAGGCTTTTTGATTTGAACTCCAGCATCCATTAAAGACATAGTCCCTGCACATACTGTTGCCATTGACGATGAGCCATTTGATTCAAGAACTTCTGATACAATTCGAACCGTGTAAGGACAATTGTCAGGAATTACTTTTTTGAGGGCGCGTTGTGCTAAATTACCGTGTCCGACCTCACGTCTTGAGGTGCCTCTTAGCGGTCTTGCTTCCCCAGTACAAAAAGGAGGAAAATTATAGTGTAGATAAAAAGTTTCTTCTCCCTGATGTGATGGAGAGTCAATCATATTGGCTTCTCTTGAAGTTCCAAGTGTAGTTGTAGCCAATGCTTGGGTCTCACCACGTGTAAATATTGCTGAACCGTGAGTTGAGGGTAAATAATCTACTTCGCACCAGATAGGTCTAATATCAGTAGTTTTTCTCCCATCTAGACGAATGCCCTCTTCAAGAACTAGATCACGAACAGCTTTTTTCTGTGCACTGTTGTTATATTTGGAAATTAGATCTCCTTTTTCTTCTAAATCTTCTTCAGAGAAGGAAGCCTTTGATTCTTCTTTTATTTCTGAAAATTGCTCGGAACGTTCTGATTTAGAAAGTCCTTTTTTTGCGATATCATAATACTTTTGATAAGTAGATTTGTGAATTTGACTTTCTAAAGTGTCATCTTTATCCTCTTCATCATAACTACGAATTTCTTTTTTACCTACAGCTTCTGCTAGTGCAATTTGAGCCTTAATTTGATCTTTGATTGCTTCATGTCCAAATGCGATTGCATCTAACATTTCTTCTTCAGAAATTTCATCAAACTCTCCTTCAACCATGGCAACAGAATCTTCACTTGCACCAATCATTATGTCTATATCAGATGAATCTAATTGCTCTCTACTTGGATTTATAACAAACATTCCGTCTACTCTTGCAACTCGTACTTCAGAGATTGGGTATTCAAATGGAATATCTGAAAGTTGAATTGCAGTTGACGCTGCTAATCCAGCTAACGCATCGGGCATTATATTTTCATCATGAGACATCAGCTGAATCATCACTTGTGTTTCTGCATGGTAGTCTTTTGGGAAAAGGGGACGTAAAACTCGATCTACAAGTCTCATAGTAAGAACCTCGTGGTCACTAGGACGAGCTTCACGTTTAAAAAAACCTCCTGGGAATCTTCCAGCAGCAGCAAATTTTTCTCTATAATCTACAGTAAGTGGTAAGAAGTCAACTGGACTATTTTTTCGAGCAGACACAGCAGTTGCCAGTAGCATGCAGTCTCCCATTCTTACAACTACAGAGCCATCAGCTTGTTTAGCTAACTTTCCGGTCTCTATTGTAATAATTCTACCATCTTCAAGACGGATTTCTTGTTTAAATGTTTTTGGTATCATTTTTCATATTTTGGTTAATATTCTTGTTGTGTGTTGATGCAACCAATGAAAAACTATGATTCAGCTTGTATTTAAAGTGATTTAAATTACTTACGTAAACCTAATTCTTTTACTATTTCTCGATAACGCAAGATGTCTTTAGATTTCAAATAATCAAGAAGACTTCTTCGCTTTCCAACTAAACGGACTAGTGAACGTTCAGTATTAAAATCTTTTCTGTTTTGTTTAAGGTGTTCTGATAGATGTTGAATACGATGGGTAAAAAGCGCAATTTGACCTTCAGTTGATCCAGTGTCTTTTTCTGATTCCCCATGTTTTTTAAAGATATCTTCTTTAACTTTTCTTGAAATGTACATGCCAATATTAATTTTAATGATTTTTATGTATAAGCTTAATTAACGATCGGCAAATATACAATTAAACAAACGTTAGACAATATAAAAATATGATTAACTAGTTATAAGTTTATTGTCGAAGAGGATGATTTAAAATCAAATCTAAATATAAATTTATTTTAGTTTTTAATTCATTACGGTGAGAAATAAAGTCCAAAAAGCCTTTTTCTAATTGAAATTCGCTGGTTTGAAAGCCTTCTGGCAATTCCTTTCCGGTAGTGTCCTTCACCACCCTTGGACCTGCAAAAGCGATTAAAGCCTTTGGTTCTGCAATATTGATATCACCTAGCATAGCATATGAAGCAGTTGTTCCACCTGTAGTTGGATCAGTACAAAGAGAAATATAAGGAATCTTTGCTTCAGCAAGTTGAGCTAATTTTGCTGAGGTCTTCGCCATCTGCATTAAAGAAGTCGCTGATTCCATCATTCTTGCACCTCCTGATTTGGAGATAATTACTAAAGGTAATTTATGCTCAATTGCGTAGTCGATTGCTCGAGCAATTTTTTCACCAACTACAGAACCCATTGAGCCTCCAATAAATCTGAAATCCATACAAGCAATAATAAGTTTTTTTCCTTTTGATTGTCCTACTGCAGTTCTTATAGCATCATATAAACCTGTTTTTTTATGAGCATCTTTTAGACGATCTATATACTTTTTAGAATCTTCAAACTTTAAAAAATCTTTAGATTTTAATTTTGCATTTAATTCTTCAAATTCATTATCATCAAATAGTATTTCAAAGTATTCTTTACTTCCAATATGAACATGATAATCATCCTCGGGGCTAACATATTTGTTTTCAGCAAGTTCTTTGGCTTCAATTATTTTACCTGTTGGAGTTTGATACCAAAGCCCTTTGGGAATATCTTTTTTTTCTTCAGTCTTGGTTTGAATCCCTTTTTCACTCCGTTTAAACCAACTCATATACTCGTTTTAATCAAAGATATAAATAAAAGAAAATTATAGCGTATTAATATTATTTAAGTCTTTAAATGCATTTTTTAAACGAAATTTAAATGTTTCTTCACCAAGTCGAAGCCACTTTCTAGGGTCATAGTATTTTTTATTGGGGTAGTCTATTCCATCAGGATTACCTATTTGATTTCTTAGGTATTCAATATTATTGTTCATATAATCTCGGATACCCTCAGTAAATGCAAATTGAAGGTCGGTGTCAATATTCATTTTGATAACACCGTATCCAATAGATTCTTCAATTTCTTGTTGTGTTGAACCTGAGCCTCCATGAAAAACAAAGTCAACTGAGTTTTTTGGGAGATCATATTTTTTTGAAATGTACTCTTGAGAGTTTTTTAAGATTTTAGGAGTCAACTTAACATTTCCAGGTTTGTAAACTCCATGAACGTTTCCAAAAGCAGCTGCAACTGTAAATTGTTTACTTACCTTATTTAATTCTTCAAATGCATAAGCAACTTCTTCTGGTTGAGTGTAAAGCTTTGAAGCATCTACATCACTATTATCTACTCCGTCTTCTTCACCTCCAGTAATTCCAAGTTCTATTTCGAGAGTCATATTCATTTTAGACATTCGTTTTAAATATTTTTTACAAATACTGATATTTTCTTCGATTGGTTCTTCCGAAAGGTCAATCATGTGGGAGCTAAATAAAGATTTACCGTATTGTCTATAATAAATTTCACTAGCTTCTAACAAGCCATCTATCCATGGCAATAACTTTTTTGCACAATGATCAGTGTGAAGAATTACACTGGCTCCATAAGCTTCGGCCATTTCATGAATATGTTTAGCCCCGGCAATTGCTCCAGCAATTGCTGCACTTTGATCATGGTTTGATAGTCCTTTTCCAGCATTAAACTGTGCCCCACCATTTGAAAACTGAATGATAACAGGACTATTTAATTCAGCTGAAGTTTCTAATACAGCGTTAACGGTATTACTCCCTATGACGTTAACAGCAGGAAGAGCAAAAGCTTTTTCTTTTGCGAGTTTAAACACTTCTTGAACTTTATCTCCGGTAATAACTCCGGATGGAATAGAATAATTCATTAATTTAAATTTTGCTGCAAAAATAGAAACTTATTTGATTTTAGAATGGATAATTGATACCGATATTAAAAACAGCATTTTTAAAATTATATTCACTCCACCACCTTTGCTCTAAAGGTAGTGCTGGATTATAAGTTTTAAATCCTGTATCAAATCGAAAGACAAAAAAATCAAAGTCATAACGAAGACCAAAACCAGAACCAATAGCAATTTCGGATAAGTCCTCTATACCATCGAAACGCATAGCTGAGTCTTTTACATCGTCCCAAATATTCCATACATTCCCAAAGTCAATAAAAAGTCCTCCTTTAAGGGGACCTGTGATTGGAAAACGATATTCCAAGTTAAAGGAAAGTTTAAAATTAGCTTCGTTAAACTCATTTATATTACTACTGCTTCCAGGCCCAAGTTTGTAAGCTTTCCAAGCTCTGTTGTCATTAGCACCTCCAGAAAAATAAGATCTTGAAAATGGCATATTAGTCGAGTTTCCATAAGGAATCGCAATACCAGTAAAGGCATGAAGGGCAAATACATGGTCCTTACCTAAAGGCCAATGTTTTATGTAATCAATTTCTGTTTTGATGTATTGAGATGGGCTAACTCCTCCTAATATATTTTTATTTTCTTCATTTTGATTAGAACTTAAACTTGTCAAAAATTGATTTAGTAGATTACCTACCCAATCAAACTTCCATCGGAGCTGATAAAATTTTTCATCAAATATACTTTCTTGACTATTAATGTTAAAACTAAAAGAAGAACCTAAGATTAAATTATTCGCTGAAAGTCTATCAAGTCTCTCCTTGACCGTATTGACGGTTTTAAATTCTTGATCTTCAATATTTAGTGCAGTTTCATTATTTAAAACTGTCTTTATAAATTCATTTGCACCATTAGGAATCAATAGATTATTCGAAAGATCTGTTAGATTTTCGTTTGTATTAAATTCACTAGCAATTTGATTTAAGCGATCATAAGAATTTTTATATACGTTGAAATAATTAGATAAGTTTCTGTTGTTTACAAATTCAAGATCAATTAACTTAAATTGAATTCTTTTTTTACTATCTGGTCTAATGTCAAATTGATATACTCCCTTAAAAAATTGTTTATCTAAACCAATATTTTCCTGAAAAGATGTTCCGAGAATAATTTCTGTTTTGGGGATCATAAATAATGCAATCAAGTCTTTTTTTACCCAGGGTATTAGAAGTCTAGGAACACTTAATTTTAAATCAGCTCCTAGTTCAAACAAGTTAAAGAATTGATCTCCCTTTTGTGCAATATCCCTGGATGCTCCTAAAGTATTTTTTATATTTAATTCTAGCAGCTCAGCTCCTCTAAATACATTTCTAATTCCGAGCCCTCCACCGAGTCCAATTCCAAAATCCTGAATATTAGAATGAGATAAATCTAAATCAAAGCCAAGAGAAAATCGTTCTTTTGGACTCAAGTTAATTGAAGCACGAAGAGCATTTTCTTCTTCTGAAATTAATGAATAATTTATGCTAGGGTATTTAAAATTTTTAAGATTTGTAAAATATCGATAAGTTAAATTACGATCTTCATCACTATATAATTCCCCTTTTTTAATTGAAATTCCTGAGGTTATAATTTTGGGATTAAATTTTAGCTTGCCTTTACTGAATAAATTAAAATTTCCATAAAAAATTGAATCTGAGTATTGATTTAAATTGTCTTCAAAGTCAATGTTGTCAACAAAAACAACAACATCCTTTACTTTGAATTGAGTATACGGAATTTTAATTAGGGTATCACCTATTCTTTGTTGAATATTATCAATTTGAATCTTTACAGGAATTTTCAAGTCTTGTCCTGTGCTATCAATAGCAGCAGTAAATTGTATACTATTTTGTTGAAAATTGTAGATTCCATTATTTCTAAATAATAAAAACAAGCGTTCACGCTCTTCTTCAAATTTTTCTATTTCAAAAGGAGCTCCCTCTTTTATTTTTTGATTTTTTTTGTTTTTTGAGTATATATTTTTAAGATCAGATGATTCAATAGAAGATGAGATTGAATCGATAAGATATCTGCTTTTGGGATTTATCAGATATTTTAATAGAATTTTTTTATCACTAATTTGTTGAGTTTCAGTTTTTACAGAAACATCATAATAACCTAAGTTTTTATAATACTGAAGAATTCTTTTTTTAGAATCTTTAACAGTAATACTATCAATAAATGCTGGAGCTTCTCCAGTTTTTTGTAACCATTTGTTAAATTTCTCACTATAGTCACTTAAGGCAATAATTTGTTTTTTTGAAATCCATTTTTCTAGACGTTTTCTTCGATTTTTCTTTTTATTAACCCAATTTTCAAATTGTATTTTTGGTTCAGGATGTGAAGTTTCGTAGAGAATTTTACCTACTGGTATACCAAGAAATTTTTTATTAGTTGAGGTTTTGATAATAAAGTTAACAGGATTTTTTTTTAGTAAACGGTCTTCTTCATATATTTCGATACGATCGACAATTGTTTTATTCGTTTTAAAAGCTCGAGTACCAGAACATCCACTTAAAATTAAGATGGAGATACATAGAATGATTAATTTTGCGAGAGATCGATACATTAATCTAAATTGTTACTCAAAAATAAGTCATTTTTATGGTCAGAAAGACTCAACTTAAACAAATCCTTAAGTTAAAACAAAAAAAACATCGTTTGGCAAACGGCCTTTTTGTTGCAGAAGGTGAAAAAACAGTTAGAGAGTTTATCTCTGCTTCTTGGCCATGTAAAATATTATTTTCACTAGAAAACAATTTTCACCCTCAGGCTCAGAAGGTTGATCTATCAGTTATGAATCAAATCACTCATTTTAAAAATCCTAGTCCTGTTTTAGGTGTTTTTGAGATCCCAAAACCTAAATTACTAAATAAGATGCCTATCACTATTGCTGTTGATGGGATAAGAGATCCAGGAAATCTTGGAGCCATTATTAGACTTTGTGATTGGTTTGGGATTGATGACTTAATCTGTAGTTTTAACACTGTTGATTGTTTCAATTCAAAAACTGTTCATGCTTCAATGGGGTCTTTAGTTAGAGTAACTTGTCATTACTTAGAAAACCTTTCAGAATACCTTAAATCTTTAGAAAAGCCCGTTTTTGGTGCTGATTATCGAGGAAAATCAATTTATTCAGTCAGATTACCTGAATTTGGAAGTTATATTTTTGGAAGTGAATCTCATGGATTTTCTCAAGAAATAAATAACTTATTAGATTATAAATTATCCATTCCTAACTATCGTCAAACTAAAGGTGCTGAAAGTTTAAATGTTGCTACAGCCACAGCTATTTTTTTGAGTGAAATATATAGAAAGACTTAATTACTCAAATGTAATGATGAGTGAAACTCCTCGACTAAACATATTAATAATATTTCCTGTCCAAGGACTAGCTTGACCAACTTCATCAGGTATTAATTCATTTTGAAATGAAAAAATACCACGAAAAGAGGGTGAAAATTTGAAATAATACAAGTAAAACTCAAATCCTAATCCCAATTCATAATTTAAATTTTTTGTTGAGGTTCTAAAAACATTACTTGCATTGTCATCTGAATTTTTAGCATTGCTGGACAAATTAAAATCGGAAGAAAAACCAGCGAGTAAAAATGGACGAAAATTATTTATTCGCTTTGCGTTTATTTTTATATAAATGGGAAGGTGAATGTAAGTTGATTTAACCTCCCGATTGCGATCCGACTCCTTAATAAATTGGGGATATTCAGGGTAGACAAGTTCCCTTAAATTATAATATAGTCCTGGTTCAAAACGAACATTAAAATAATCATTTATCCGCAAATCTCCAATAAGTCCAACGTTGAATCCTTTTTTCTGGATTACAGCTATATCCTTATACATCATATCTTTGTAATATGAATCAACATAATCAAACTTAAAATCATATTGATTGATTCCTAGAAAATATCCGTAATGAACAGGGCGCTTATCAAAATTAGGTAGGTTTATAATTCGCTCCTTAACATTTGGATATTGTGCAAATAAACCATTTGCCAATAGACAAAAAAGAACTACCCAAATATTTTTATAATTTTTATGATTTTTTTGCAAAATAAATTGAAGACACCCCTAATGTTTGTGGGAAATCATCTACATCTATAAACCCATTTTCCCTTAAAATATTGTTGAACGCCTCTCCACACTGAAAATTAGCTGCAGAATCAGATAAATATTGATAAGCAGAGTGATCTTTAAAGAAAATAGTACTCATAAAAGGTACTATATTCTGTGTATAAAAAGTGTATAAGGATTTAAGAATTTGATTTTTAGGAACAGCAGTTTCTAAGATTACAAGGACTCCTTTAGGTTTTAAAACCCTATTAATTTCTTGGAGTCCTTTTTCTAAATTTTCAAAATTTCTAACACCAAATGCAACTGTAACAACATCAAAATAGGCATCGTCAAATTTTAACGATTCGGAATCTCCCAACATCATATTGATTCTATTTTCTAAGCATTTAGACACTACTTTCTCTTTTCCAATACTTAACATTCCTGGTGATATATCTAAACCAATTATTTTTGAAGTTTTTAGTTTAGCCAAAGCTAACACCAAATCACCAGTGCCTGTTGCAATATCCAAAATGGAATCGTGTTTATTTTTTTTAACTAAACTAACAACTCTTTTTCGCCAAATTGTATCAATTCCTAAAGTAATTATTTTGTTTAGGATATCGTAGTTACTAGAAATTCCGTTGAACATCTTAGTTACCTGTATTTTTTTTGTCTCAGGATTATTTTGATTTGGCTTAACTGTTTTTTTCATCTGATATTTTTTTAAAAAAGTTTTTTAAGATTCAATAAAAAGTTTTTAAAAATTAATATTATAAAAATATAATAGTACGTCTTATGCCTAGTTAAGTATAATGATTTGTATGTCATGTTATTCTAGTTTTTAGACTTCGAAGGGTAATATTCGTATATTTGTATTGTATTTCGATACAATACTATGAAAATAATTATTGCAGGTGGTGGAGAAGTTGGTTTCCATTTAGCTAAGCTACTATCCTCAGAGTCCCTAGATATCACTTTAATTGATTCTGACAAAGAACGTTTGCATTACGCAGAATCCCATCTAGATATTCGTGCATTATATGGAGATGCTATGTCATTGTCACTAATGGAAGAGGCTAAGGTTGTAAATTCCGACCTTTTTATTGCTGTTACAGCAGAAGAATCAATTAATATTACAATTTGTGCAATAGCAAAACAACTTGGATGTAATCGAACTATTGCTCGCATTTCCAATATTGAGTTAATAAAAGCTCAAGAAAGAATTAGTTTTCAAGATATTGGTGTAGATGAGCTTATTTCTCCGGAAGAATTAGCTGCTGAAGAAATTCAACAACTTTTAGATCAATCTGCTTTTTCAAACAGTTATGAATTTGAAGGAGGAGCTTTAACTCTCATTGGGACTCGTTTAGAAGAAGAGGTTCCCTTTGTAGGAAAAAATGTAAAAGAAGCGGCTTCTATTTTCCCTGATGTTCACTTTATGCCAGTTGCTATTCAAAGAAAAGGAACTCAACTTACGTTGATTCCCCGTGGAGACACTTGTTTTGAAGTGGGAGACACAGTTTTCTTTATAACCTTAAAAGAAGGAGTTGAGGAATTATATAAGTTAACAGGAAAAACTAAAGCATCTATAAAGAATGTTATGATTTTAGGTGGAGGTCGAATTGGTTATAATACTGCACGTCAATTATGTCATAAAAAATTTAATGTGACAGTTCTAGAAAAAAACAAAAAGAAAGCTTTTGAAATTGCAGATCTGTTACCAAATGCACTTGTAATAAATGGTGATGGTAGAAATGCTGAAATACTCGATGAGGAAAATCTATCTGCTATGGATGCTTTTATATCGGTCACTGAAAATTCAGAAACTAACATCATGAGTTGTTTGATGGCTCACTCAAAAAAAGTAAAAAAAACGATTGCTTTGGTTGAGAATATGGATTATTTTCAACTTTCACATTCTATAGGCATTGATACTTTAATAAATAAAAAACTTCTTACAGCGAATACGATCTTCAGATATATTCGTCGAGGAGAAGTAGTCGATATGACTACACTCAATAATTTGAATGTAGAGATATTAGAATTTGTAGTTAATGCTAATTCTAAAGTAGCAAACTATAAGATAATAGATATTGATTTCCCACGAACAGCTATAATTGGAGGAGTAATCAAAAAAGGAGAAGGTATAATTGCTTTAGGTGATTATACGATTCTTCCGGGGGACCGAATAGTAGTCTGCTGTTTACCAAGGTCCATCAAACGAATTGAGAGTTTATTTTTATAAACGGCTTATGCATTCTTTCAATTATAAAATTGTAATTTTTTTGATGGGTGTTTTATTGCTCTTCAATGGCTGTTTGATGTTGATATCGTCCCTAGTGAGCTTTATTTATAAAGATGGGGTTACCTTTGAAATTACATTGTCTTCTTTTTTAGTTTTATCCCTCGGCGCTTTACTTATGCTTTTTGGAAGACAATACGATAAACAAATTCAAAAAAGAGAAGGATATGTGATTGTTACTCTAGGATGGATGATGATGACTATTTCCGGGATGCTTCCCTTCATTTTCACTAATAGTATGGTTGATATACCTTCCACTTTCTTTGAAACTATGTCAGGTTATACCGCAACAGGAGCAACAATTCTTCAAGATATTGAATCTTTGCCCTTGGGGATTCTTTTTTGGAGAAGTATGACTCACTGGATAGGAGGAATGGGAATTATTGTCTTAGCAGTGGCTATTTTACCTTTATTAGGGATAGGCGGGATACAGTTATTTTCTGCAGAAGCGCCTGGACCTAATAACGATAAATTACATCCTAGAATTACTGATACAGCTAAAAGACTTTGGTTGATTTATGTTTCTTTTACATTTTTAGAGGCAATATTATTAAGTTTTGCTGGAATGTCAATTTTTGATGCTGTCAATCATGCAATGAGTACAATGGCATCAGGAGGTTTTTCTACAAAAAATAATAGTTTAGCCTATTGGAATCACTTACCCTTAGTTCACTACATTATTATTTTATTCATGTTTCTTGCAGGGTCTAACTTTGTTCTTAGTTATTTTGCTCTTACAGGGAAATTTAAAAAAGTTTTAGATGATAACGAATTCGTAACTTTTTTAACATTTGTTCTTATATTTTCATTCATTGTTTTTACAGTTATATACACTAGTGTTGACTTAAACAATAGTTATTTTGATTTTCCTCAAGTATTTGGAAAGTTAGAGGGGTCAATTAGGCATTCATTATTTCAAGTTCTTGCTATTATTACTACTACTGGATTTGTTACTTCAGATTATACGGCATGGACTCCATTTTTAACAGTTTTCTTTTTTGGTCTTATGTTTTTAGGAGGGTCAGCTGGCAGTACTTCAGGAGGAATAAAAGTTGTAAGGCATTTGTTAATGATTAAAGGCGGTATATTGGAATTTAAACGTGCTTTGCATCCAAATGCGATAATCCAACCTAGATATAACGGCAAAATAGTAAATCAGGAAATCATTGGGAATATATTAGCATTTTTCATTCTTTATATGATTTCATTTATTGTTGGAAGTTTAGTATTTGGATTTTTAGGATTGAATTTTGAGAATGCTATTGGAATTGCAGCAGCAACTTTAGGGAATGTTGGTCCAGCAATTGGTGATTTTGGTCCAACAGGAAATTACAGTGAATTACCAGCTTCTGGAAAACTTTTTGGATCCTTTTTAATGTTATTAGGACGACTTGAATTATTTACTGTTTTAATTTTGTTTACACCTTTCTTTTGGAAAAAGAACTAGTAGTTATATTTATTTTTCCATCGCAGTTTTAAAAAATCACGAATACTATCTTCTTTTTTATTTTTTCCTGGTTCATACAGCTTCGTTCCAGTAATTTCGTCTGGTAAATACTCTTGGGTGGTAAATTGATTTTGAAAATCATGTGAATATTTATAGCCTTCACCGTAACCAAGTTCATTCATTGACTCAGTTGGAGCATTTCTTAAATGTAAAGGAACTTGAAGATTGCCTGTAACTTTTATTTTTTCTGAAGCTTTGTTAATTGCCTTGTAGACTGTATTACTCTTTGGTGATGTTGCAAGATAAATTGCACATTCGCTGAGTAGAATTCTTGCTTCAGGATATCCTACTGAAGATACCGCTTGGAATGTGCTGTTGGCTAAAACTAGAGCTGTTGGATTAGCAATTCCTACATCTTCCGAAGCTAGAATTAACATTCTTCGCGCTATAAATTTAACATCTTCGCCAGAATCAATCATACGTGCTAACCAGTATACAGTTGCGTTTGGATCGCTACCACGAATAGATTTAATAAAAGCAGAAACAACATCATAATGAAAATCACCATTTTTATCAAAAAGAATTGTCTTTTTTTGGACAGTTTTAAAGACAAGTTCATTTGTCAATTCAAAAGAATTTTTACTGTGTGATTGAATCACTAGTTCAAGAAGTGAGAGTAATTTCCTTGCATCACCTCCTGAAAGTTCTATCAAAGCTTCAGTTTCTATAATTTTTAGAGCCATCTTCTTTAGCTGAACATCTTCCTTAAGAGCCTGTTTTAAAATCTTTTCAAGATCAGATTTAGCCAAAGGATTTAAGACATATACCTGACATCTTGATAGCAACGCATTAATGATTTCAAAGCTTGGATTTTCAGTTGTAGCTCCAATAAGTGTTATAATTCCTTTTTCAACAGCATTAAGAAGTGAATCTTGTTGAGATTTACTAAATCGGTGAATTTCGTCTATAAAGAGAATAGGACTTTTTCCAGTAAATAATCCACCTGAATTTTCAGCTTTTTTAATGATCTCTCTTATTTCTTTTACTCCTGCATTAATAGCTGAAATCTGGTAAAAAGGGCGTTCTTTCTCTAAGGCAATAAGTTGAGCTAAAGTTGTCTTTCCAGTGCCTGGTGGCCCCCAAAGAATTATAGAAGGGAAAACACCATTTTTAATCATTTTAGTGAGACCTCCTTTAGGCCCAACAAGATGGCTTTGTCCGTAATAATTGATTAAAGCTCTAGGGCGCATTCGTTCTGCCAAAGGAGTATTCATAATTTAAATATATGAGTTTTAGTTCTAGCTTCGCTGTCTTACCATTTCATATAATACAACACCACATGCTACAGAAACATTTAAAGAGTCAATTTCCAAATGCATAGGGATTTTTGCTTGATCATCTACAATTTTCAAAAGGCCTTTTGAAATCCCTGTATCTTCTGAACCAAATACAATTGCCATTGGACCACTTAAGTCTTTTTTATAGACCGTTTCTTTTGCTTTTTCAGTTATTGCAAGAGTTCGGATTTCATGTGCTTTTAAAAAGTAAACTACATCTTTTAGATGCTGTACTTTGGCAATAGGCACTTTAAAGGCTCCACCTGCAGAGGTTTTAACTACATCTCCATTTAGGGGTGCACTTCCGCTACTTGAGATAAATATAGCATCTACTCCTACAGCAGCTGAAGAGCGTAAAATAGCACCGAAATTTCGAGTATCTGTTATTCCATCCAAAAGAACAAATAATGGATTCTTTTTATTTGCCATTATTAACTCAACTAGAGGTTCCATTTCTTTTGTCTCTAAAGCAGCGACTCGCGCCACAGCTCCTTGATGGTTTTTTGATGAAAAACGATCTAGTCGTTCTGATGGAACAAAGCTAAATGCAATTTTTTTTGCACGAAGAACGTGAAGTAGTTGATCGAAGAGTTTACTTTGACTTCCTTTCAAAAGCCATACTTTATCAATCGGTTTTCCAGATTCTATAGCTTCTAAAATTGATCTAATACCAAATATTGTTAACTTTTCCATAAATCAAAAATACTTTAATTACAATTCATAGTATCATTATTCCATATTGATATTTTTTTGAATTTAATAGCTATGATTTCTTTTTTCATAATTTCATAAAAAATTTTATGACATACTTTTTTAAGTTTATTTATTCTTTTATAAAATATACTTTCATATTAATAAACCTAGCTGTGTTTTTAGGTTGCTCATCTGATTCTGTTTCTGAAGAGGAGTCTGTAACTTACTTTGATGTTACTCTAAAAGTTGAAGGTCTCGGGAGGGTTACTCCTGAAACAGGAGTCTTTCTTAAAAATTCGCTAATTCTTTTTAAAGCAACCCCTCTTGATGGTTACTATTTTGATCATTGGCTCGGATTTGACAATAAGGTGGAAAGCTATGAGCATGAATTTTTATTAACTCGTAATTTGATTTTAACTGCAGTTTTTCTTCCCATACCTGAATTATCTGATGAGGTTTTAGTCTTTGATCCAAAAAATATTGATCCTAATCCAGTATTTATGATAGAAAATGGAGGTAAATCAGCGTATTTAAATACAAAAAAAGGAGAACGATTAAAGACATGGGATTTTGATTTGAATCTAGGAAATGATTTAAAATTAATGCCAGATGGAAGTATTATAGGGATCTTTAAAGCAGAAAATGTTTCTTTTTCATTTGGAGGTTATGGAGGTATTCTTAGAAAATATAATCCAGAGGGGGCATTAGTATGGGAATATGAAGTGAATAATAAAACTGAATTAATGCATCATGACTTTGATGTGCTTCCAAATGGTAATATTTTAATTTTAGTATGGGAGAAATTTTCTGAGGATAGGGCCTTAAATTTAGGATTTAGTGGAAGCGGTCCAATTTATTTAGAAAAATTAATTGAGCTTAATACAGAATCTAAAACTATTGTCTGGGAATGGCGAAGTGCTGATCACCTCATACAAGATTTCGAGCAATCCTCTTCAAATTTTGGATCAGTAACGGAACATCCAGAGAAAATTGATTTGAATTATCATGAAAATGAAAATGGTGATTTAATGCATGCTAATGGACTGTATTATGATCCAAAAAGGGATGTTATTTTTGTAAGTGTAAATTTTTTTAGTGAAGTATGGGTAATTCCACATCAATTTGATACTATAATATCCAAAACTGAATTAGGAGACCTTGTTTTCCGATTTGGAAATCCCAATGCATATGGTGGATCAGGAGATCGTTTATTTTTTAATAATCATCACCCCTCATTAGTTAGTCTTGATCCAGAATCCATTGACAATTTTTTAATATATATGAATGGCTATAAGAACGAACAATCAAAAGTTTATGAGTTCTTATTACCATCTGTCTTTGACTCAAATCCTTTAAATTGGATCTCACCCGAAATAATTTGGAGTTATACAGACCCAGACTTGTTTTTTGGTAAAATATCAGGCGCATATAGATTACCTAACGGAAACACACTTATATGTGAAGGAGATTTTGGATATTGGGAAGTTACCCACTCTGGAAAAATTGTATGGAAATTTGATGGCGGAACAACCTTTTGGCGAGGATATGTATACCCAAATTTTATATTATAAAAAAAGGGGGTTAAATCACCAATTTTTATCTTTTTTGAAATTATTTTATTGGCATACACTAAGTGTCTTCTCACCACCTGGACCATCAGCTTCATTAAAACAATTTTGAGCCCTAGAACCGTCCAATTTAGTATAAGAAATAGTATACGATGTTTCTTCTGGATATCTTCCAACCATCCATTCCCATTTCATCGTTGAGGCACTTGTAGGAATAGTGATAGTAGATGATCCTGCATTGTCATCTCCAGAGTACTCCTCTAGAGTCTTATTAATCTCCACTCCACTTGTATAGGGACTAGGTATTGCAAAGTAATAAACTTGACCATCCAAGGTAAGTTTAACTCTACTATCTTGCCATCCATCACCATAAGAATCTTGCATGTTGACACTATAAATTCCAGGGACAGCAGATCCATCAGTTACGAAACAATTAACTATTTCATTGTAGACATATGAAGATTTAAAGTAAGAACCTGTCATAGATCCAGTAACTGAATCTTCTGAAAAAGATTTACCGTTAGTGAGGTTTAATTCTAATCTGATTTTGACGGTGCTTCCACCAATAAAACCAACTAGATTATCAACTTCTGTTAAACCTACTTTAAATGTGGCTCTTGGGAGTCCGGTAGGACCAGTTGTAAAATCAGATGGTTGTAAAGTCTTAAAAAGAACTTCTGATCCACCATCAACTGAAAGATAAATATCTACGCTTTGCATTAATTCCCCATTTTCTTCATCGTGTTCCTCAATAGTTGCTGAGAAAATAGAAGTACTCTGATCGTAATAATTATATGTTCCAGAAGTTGAAATAGTTCTTAGCACAGCTCCAGTTTCAAAATTATCAAGTACAAAATTTACCGTATTTTCAGGATCTGTACAAGATTGAAATACTATAATTAAACTAAAGAAACTAATTAATTTTTTCATTTTCATTATTTTAAATTATTTGGTCCATTTGAATTCCAGAATACACGTTCTGATTTTGTAGTTTTTTGGCTCGCATTACTATTATTATTTACATAATTAGCAGGATAAAATTGAGAAAGTGGAAATTGTCCAGGATCGGGTTCAATATTAGGTTGAAGGTCTCTAGGATAACCATTTCTTCTATATGAATTATAAGCATCGATACCATTTCCTGTTAATGAAATAAAGTATTCCGTTGACCACATGTCAAGTTTATCTGCTACAGATCCAGCAGCATTCCAATCAGAAGTAAAGGCAGCTATGTACGCGCTTATATCTGAAGCAGGTATTTCTGGACCTCCTAAATCATCTGTTTTATTTAATGCTTGCTCAATGGCAGTTAATGTCTCAGATGTTGGGTCACCACCAGTTGAAACTGCAACTTCAGCATTCATAAAATGCATCCAAGAAGAGAGTATTATTGGAGTAATTCCTGCACCACCTGCTCCCGAACCGTCAACTAAGCCTGTGAAGCTTTCGTCATCATATGCACCACCTGCAGGATATATTCCTCTTAATGTTCTTAAGAATCCATCAGGAGGTATTCCGTTATCATTTCCATGATCTCTTCCCCAATATCCAATTGCAGCGTTATTAGCTGAGTTTGTCGGAGCACAAAAAGGAGTTTTATCATTACGATATTGTGGTGGGACATAATAACCTGGCAAGCCACATTCTAAAACTTCTTCATTAGCATTTGAATCAAATCCAGGAGTTTCAGACACCTGTCTATAGAAATAATAATTTATCCGAGGGTCAGTATTTCCAGCATAACCATTTAGCATTTTAAACATGATCCAATTTGACATATATTCTCCACCTCCTGTTGAGGTGTAATTAGAACTATAAAGAGGATGACGAGTATCAGGAGTAGCTGGGCTTGTACCCCATGAAAATTGAAAATCATCAGCCGAATTAGTAATGTAATTGTTAATTGCATTGTACCCGGAATAATCACCCTTATTCAATAATGCTTTTTTCTTAATACTATTTGCTGCCTTAATCCACTTTAATCGACTTCCATTATAGAAAAAATCATCTGAAGGTACAGGTCCGCTGGTATTAAAGTCTTGAATTGCAGAATCTAAAAGAGCAATAGAAGCATCATATACAGCTTCACCGCTGTCGGCAGCAGGGTTTAATTCACCTTCAGCTCCCTGTAATGCTTCAGAATAAGGCACATCTCCAAAATAATCAACTAAGGTTAACATTATGTATGCTTGAAAAACTTTTCCCATACCGATATGAAAGCTTAAGCCTGCTTCCTCAGCAATTAAGTTCATTAATCTAATGTCTTCAAGCATTCCACGATATGCTGAAGACCAGATGCCATCCCAACTATCGGGAGAATAGACATTGTTATAAGTTCTCCCATTCATATAATTGATTCTTGTAAGTTCACCACCTCTGTCTCCCATACTGCTAACCCAATAAGCAAAGTCTACTTGAATCGAATTTAAAAAGAATGTAGCATCTGCTTGTTCAGGACTCAGAGCGTTTGGGTTTGATGTAAGATCTAACTGTGTAGTTTCACAAGAAGCTATCATTAGCGTAACACTTAAGCAAATTCCTAAAATATAATTAATGTGTTTCATGTTTTTGTTTTTTGAATTTTAGAATGTAAGTTTGACACTTGCACCATATCTTTTAGCACTCGGTCCATTAAGAAAATCAAATCCTCTTCCATTACCAACTCCAACTCCTGCAATGTTGGGATCAAAATTTGTACCATCAGGCATGTTAATTGCATCATAGAATAAGTTAAATCCAGAGGCTGTTATTGAAATATTTCCAAATGGAGTGTTGTCAATTAAACTTTTAGGCAAACTATAAGAAATAGAGACCTCTCCAAGTCTCCAATGCGTAGCGTCATACATTCTCATTTCATCAGGACCGTATAATACATTACTGAAGTAGAATGTTGAATTGTTAATTTGTTTATTGTTAGGTTGTCCATTGTTAACACCTGGAAGGATAAAACTCAATTCACGATCTAAAGTGTCTGTAGTTAATCCACGACCTAGAAGAGTAGCTACAGTAGTACTGTAAATGTCGCCCCCTGCTTGAAAATTAAACAAAAAATTTAAACTTAAATTCTTATAGGATACATTGTTACTTATATTAGCAATCCAATCAGGGTTTGCATCACCAATAATGGTTGGGTCAAAAGTTTCATCATAACTACCCTGATTATTAACGACAAGGTCACCATCTCCTCCAACCCAACGCGAAGCTTCTATTGTTGCTCCAGAGCGTGTAATGGAAGATCCTATTATGGAGCCTAAAGATTCTCCGGGAATTGCCGCATTACCCAGAGTTCCAAATCCAGCATAAACGATTCGGTCTGTGTCTTCACCTAAATCAATAACGATTGCATCGTTTGTGGACCAATTTAATGAAGTTGAAAGGTTAATCCCATCATCGCTTTGAATCCAGTCCATGGATAAGTCTAATTCTACTCCCTTGTTTTCAATCAAACCAATATTAGTTTGAGTTGAAGTGTATCCGGTTGATGGATCCAAAGGTCTACTTATAATAAGATCATTAGTTTTTTTATTATAAATAGAAAGATCCATCCTTAAACGATTATTAAAAAAACGCCCTTCAACCCCAAACTCTATTTCATCTATTCGCTCAGGTTTTAAATTGGGGTTACCTAATACTGACCCTGATGTATTTGATATTATATATCCACCATTCCTAATAAATGATTGTGTATCAATATTTAGAGTTGCTGCAATAGGATATTCAAAAGGAAAGTTTGCAGAAGTTCCATAGCCTGCCCTCACTTTCAAGAAACTAATATTATCGCTTTTGATTTCAGGAAAGGCTGAAGTAGGAATAAATGATGCGGATGCCGAAGGATAAATAATCGAACGATTTTCTGGAGCTAGATTTGAAACCCAATCTTTTCTTCCAGCAAGTGTAAGATATACAAAACGATTATAATCAATCTCAGCTTGGGCAAAAGCCCCAATAATATTTCTTTTTTCGAGAAATTGGATTTCGTCTTGTTGTTCAAAATTGAAGTGTCGTAGAACACCAAAAACTTGTTGCCCAGTACTACGAGTACCATTTTGATCAAAAGTATCACTTCTAGAATCAACACCTAAATTGAAAGTTACCCCAAAGTCATCAATGTCATAGTCACCTGAAATATTAACATTATGATTGTAAATTGATTTTGTATTATTCCAAGTTTCATAAATACCATTTCTATTAACAAGAGAACCTGTTTTACCTCCTTTATTGGTGTAGTTAATATTATTTTCAGAATATACATCAACACCATAACGGTAAGATAGATTCAAATTATCATTGATTCCATAAGAAATGTTTGTTCCTCCAAAAACTCGATTGGTATTTTGAATGTTAGAAGCATTATTTACTGTCCATAACGGATGTTGAATCGAATTGTTTTGTCTGTAGTAGATGGATTCACCTGTAACAGGGTTTTGAAAAGGTAAACCCATTAGATCCACACTTCGAGGAGTATAAAAAACATTAGCAAATACTGATGCGCCTTCACCACTAACATTACTTCCATAACCTGCTGCTACTGGTGGAGTTTTAAATTTAGTTTGAGTAAAATTTAAGGTTCCACCTACTGTAAATTTATTGGATAGTTGTGCGTTACCTCCAAAGCTAAGAGTATTTCGGTTCACTGTGTTTCCTGGAGTAAATCCAACATCTTCTAAATTACCGTAATTAATATTGTAGTTAACTGTACCATCAGAAGTAGCACCTCTTATATTTATATTGTTACTAAAAACATGACCTGTATTGAAGAATTGGCCGACACTATCATAAGGCTTCCACTCATAAAGTTCGTTAGGATCAATTCCTATAGCATTTAATATTTGAGGAATCCCAGTAGCAGAACTAGCTGTTGTGTAAGGATGTCTCAGGTAGCCTGGAGTTCCAGAAACTGCTCCATTAATAGAAGATTGTCCTCCCCAGCCTGCAGGACCACCTTCCTGGAAGCTGGGACCCCAATTTGAGAAAAACCACCCAAAAGCTTGATCAAAACCATTTCCATATTCCATTTGATAGTCTGGCATTGAGGCAAAATCTACATTGAAGTAGGATGAATTAATTGTAATTTCATTTTTGCTAGATTCACCACCTGCAGAGCTACCAGATTTAGTTGTAATCAATATTACCCCATTTCGCCCTTGAGTTCCATATAAGGTTGCTGCGGCTAATCCTTTAAGCACACTTACTGCTTCTATATTATTAGGATCAATATCCAAGAACCTAGATGAACCATTATTTCCATCTACAAAACTACCTTGACTATTTGTTTCACTGCTAAAAGGAATTCCATCGACAATAAATAAAGGTTGATTTCCTTGTGAAAATGAATTAAATCCACGAATAACTATACTTGTACCAGATCCAGATAATCCACTCTGGTTGGTTATTTGCACCCCAGAGGCTTTACCTGTAAGAACACGACCAATATCTCCCTCTGCACGCTGCTCAAGTGCTTCATTTGAAACTTCAGATACTGCATAGCCTAAAGCCTGCTTTTCACGTTTTATTCCTAAAGATGTTACTATTACTTCATCTAGTTGATTTCCTTCTTGTAACGAAAAGTTAATTTGATCTTGATCTTCAACTGTAACAATGAATGATTCATAACCAACATAGCTTGCAGAGATAGTTGCACCATCTTCAACAGTAATAGAATAGTTGCCGTCAAAATCAGTAGTTGTACCATTACTGGTGCCAACCTCTAAGATTGTTGCACCCGGAAGTGGGACACCCTGGTCATCAACAACATTTCCAGTGATTGTAATTTGTGCCATTGCAAGTTGAAAACTGAACACAAAAGCCATCAAATAATAAAGATGTTTCATAAAAATTTTGTTTTTTTTGGATGTTTAAGTTACATAAAAATGTTAAGTATTATGTTTTTTTTTAAAAAAGTCGTTGATCAAAGGATAAAACTGTTAATTGTATATCATAGAAGGATATTATTAAAAGTTAATAGACCTTTAACTGCTATTGGTCTATAAAATTTAACATCTCAACTACATCTTTCAATGATTTTAATTTACTATCGTTCTTTTCCATGAATTGTTTTATTGAAGAAGAATGTGGCTTTAATTTATTTAATATATTTTTTTTTGAAAGTTTTATCTGGTTTATTTCTCCATTATTAACAGAATAATAATATTGTATTTTTTCTACAAACCTAGCTGGAAATGATCTTTCCAATGAGGTTCTAGCAACTGTAGCTTGCATATAAACCTTAAATTTACGTTCATAAAAAGAAAAGAGTTCTCCTTTAAACAGCTCTTTAAGATACCCAACTGCAGGCGGCTGATTATCTTCTTTGAATCCAAGATAACGATATGTTTTTCCATCAATTATACAGAAAACTTTATTATTTTTTATAAGTATATTTTCAGAATTTTTGGTCAATGGACTTGAAGCAATTTCCATTTCATCATGATAGGCGTTAAAACGAATATAGATTTTATCAGTTATTAATTCTCCAAAATACTCTACCTCTGCTAGTTTAAAAGTTTTTTCAAAATAAGGAGTTCCTTTAATTTTTTGATTAGAATATGTTTTCTTTCCTATTTTATTTTTAATGTTTTCATAAAGATCAACTAGCCTTAAATCTGATTGAACACCATTAGAATTATTTCCTTGAGATGATAACGTGGTGAAATTACATAAAAGTAATAATATTATATGCTGATAAAGTTTCATCAATTTTTTGCCAAACTTATTAAAAATTTAATTTATAAATTTTACTAATATTATTTTAATGATCTAGCCTAATCTTTAGGGTAGATCTAAACATATAAAAATCTATAAATCAGTTACTTGTTTGTAAAAATCTTATTTTGGATTTTATAAAACTTATTCATTGTATTTATTTAACACATTAACCCAATTATGCTTGTAAATCATAAAGTCTAAATTTTACAATACTGCTTAGTGAATTTTAAGTCCAATTTTTTTATTTAAAAAATTATAAAATTTTACAAATGAAGGTTTGAAAACACGAAAAAAAAATCTACATTTGCACGCCCATAAAAATGGGATATTATATATAATATATGCCAACTATTGCACAATTAGTACGAAAAGGAAGAGTCAGCATTACCAAGAAGAGTAAATCGGCTGCTTTGGATTCGTGTCCACAAAGACGTGGGGTTTGTACTCGTGTTTACACTACAACTCCAAAAAAACCGAACTCAGCGATGCGTAAAGTAGCGCGTGTTAGATTGACTAACGGAAAAGAGGTCAATGCATACATTCCCGGGGAAGGACATAACCTCCAAGAGCATTCGATAGTATTGGTTCGAGGCGGACGAGTTAAAGATTTGCCGGGGGTCCGTTACCATATTGTTCGTGGTGCGTTGGATACTGCCGGAGTGGAAGGACGTTTGCAAAGACGCTCAAAATATGGCGCCAAAAGACCCAAAAAATAAAAAGGTTATTTCTTTTACTATTTAATTATGAGAAAAAAACAAGCAAAAAAACGTCCATTATTACCAGATCCAAAGTTTAATGACCAGCTAGTAACAAGGTTTGTTAATATGCTAATGTGGGATGGAAAAAAATCTACAGCATTTAAAATATTTTATGACGCCATAAATATTGTTGAAGAACGTAAGCAAGATGAAGAAAAAACTTCCATAGAGGTTTGGAAGGAAGCTTTATCTAATGTTATGCCCCACGTGGAGGTAAGAAGCCGAAGAGTAGGTGGTGCTACTTTCCAAATCCCAATGCAAATTCGTCCTGATAGAAAAGTATCTCTTGCTATGAAATGGCTAATTAGTTTCTCTAGAAAGCGCAACGAAAAATCTATGGCCTTGAAACTGGCTAACGAAGTTCTTGCTGCATCAAAAGAAGAAGGAGCTGCTGTTAAGAAGCGTCAGGACACCCATAAAATGGCTGAAGCGAACAAAGCATTTTCACATTTTAGATTTTAATTTTTAAAAGCATTACTTCATAATAGCATGGCTAGAGATTTAAAATACACAAGAAATATCGGGATTGCAGCTCATATTGATGCAGGTAAGACAACTACTACAGAACGTATACTTTTCTACACATGGGTCAGTCACAAAATAGGTGAAGTTCACGATGGAGCTGCAACTATGGATTGGATGGAGCAAGAACAAGAACGGGGAATTACAATTACTTCTGCGGCTACAACGTGTACTTGGAATTTTCCGCAGAATCAAGGAAATCTAACTAATGATTCAAAGCCATATCACTTTAATATTATTGACACTCCAGGCCACGTAGATTTTACTGTGGAAGTTAACCGATCTCTTCGTGTACTCGATGGATTAGTTTTTTTATTTTCTGCTGTTGACGGTGTTGAACCTCAATCTGAAACTAATTGGAGATTAGCAGATAATTATAGGGTCCCTCGTATCGGTTTTGTGAATAAAATGGACCGTCAAGGTGCTAATTATCTAAATGTTAGCACTCAGGTTCGAGAGATGTTAAAATCAAACGCCGTGCCTATTGTATTAAATATTGGTGAGGAAGAAGACTTTAAAGGAATTGTTGACTTAGTTACAAATAAAGCTATAGTCTGGCATGAAGATAATTTTGGTTCCACTTTTGATGAAGTACCAATTCCAGAAGAGATGGTTTCTGATGTTGAAAAGTATCGAGCTGAATTAATTGAAGCTGTTGCTGAATATGACGAAAATTTACTCGAAAAGTTTTTTGAAGATCCTGAATCAATTAGCCCTGACGAAATTCATGAAGCACTCCGTGCTGCTACTCAAGATATGAGTATTATTCCTATGGTTTGTGGCTCCTCATTTAAAAATAAAGGTGTTCAATTTCTTTTAGATGCTGTTTGTAGATATTTGCCTTCTCCGGAAGATAAAGAAGCTATAGTAGGAACAAATCCAAACAACAGTGAAGAAATATCAAGAAAACCCTCAGTTAATGACCCATTTGCTGCTTTAGCATTTAAAATTGCAACAGATCCATTTGTTGGTCGATTAGCCTTTTTTAGAGCTTACTCTGGAAGGCTTGATGCTGGATCATATGTATTAAATAATCGTTCTGGAAACAAAGAACGAATATCAAGAATTTATCAAATGCATTCCAACAAGCAAAATGCTATAGATTTTATCGAAGCAGGAGATATTGGGGCTGCAGTTGGTTTTAAGGATATTAAAACAGGAGACACACTTTCTGCAGAAAAGTCTCCTATCATATTAGAAAGCATGGATTTCCCAGATCCTGTCATTGGAATTGCTGTTGAGCCTAAAACCAAGGCAGATGTTGATAAGTTAGGTATGGCTTTAGCAAAATTGGCTGAAGAAGATCCAACTTTTCAGGTCAAAACAGATGAAGCCTCTGGTCAAACTATTATCTCAGGAATGGGAGAATTGCACTTAGATATTATTTCAGACCGTCTTAGACGTGAATTTAAAGTTGAAGTAAATCAAGGTAAGCCTCAGGTTGAGTACAAAGAGGCTCTAACAGGACAAGCTAAACATCGAGAGATATATAAAAAGCAAACCGGAGGTCGTGGAAAATTTGCTGATATTGTATTTACTATAGAACCTGGTGAAGAAGGAAAGCCAGGTCTAGAATTTGTTAATGAAATTAAAGGAGGAAATGTACCTAAGGAATACATCCCCTCCGTAGAAAAAGGATTTAAGCAAGCAATGTCTAATGGACCTCTTGCAGGTTTTGAGTTAGATTCTATGAAAATCACATTACACGATGGATCATTTCATCCGGTGGATTCTGATTCTTTGTCTTTTGAACTTGCTGCAAAACTTGGTTTTAAGGAATCTGCAAAAGCTTCTCGTCCAGTAATTATGGAACCTATAATGAAACTAGAAGCTTTAACTCCTGAAGAAAATATGGGTGACATAGTAGGAGACTTGAACCGAAGACGGGGTCAAGTAAACTCAATGGATGACCGTGCGGGGTCTAAAGTAGTAAAAGCTGAAGTGCCACTATCTGAAATGTTTGGATATGTAACATCATTGAGGACACTTTCTTCAGGTCGCGCCACTTCTACTATGGAGTTTTCACATTATGCTGAAACCCCTTCAAGCATTTCAGAAGGTGTTATTTCAGAAGTAAAAGGTAACAAAGTATAAACAGCAATAACATGAGTCAAAAAATTAGAATAAAATTGAAATCATACGATTATAACCTAGTTGATAAGTCAGCTGATAAAATTGTAAAAACAGTCAAAACTACTGGCGCTGTTGTAACAGGACCCATCCCATTACCAACACATAAGAAAATCTTTACTGTTTTAAGATCACCTCATGTAAATAAAAAATCACGTGAACAATTTAAATTGTCCGCTTACAAGCGATTACTGGATATTTACAGTTCATCATCAAAAACAATCGATGCTTTGATGAAGTTGGAGTTGCCTAGTGGAGTTGAAGTAGAGATAAAAGTTTAAATAGAAATTAGTTTAATAAAAATAAAAAAACAAAACAATGTCTGGGTTAATAGGAAAAAAAATCGGTATGACCAGTCTCTTTGATGACAATGGGAAAAACATCCCTTGCACGGTTTTAGAGGCAGGCCCATGCTTGGTTACCCAAGTCAGAACCGTTGAGGTTGACGGGTATAATGCTGTTCAATTAGGTTTCGATGACAAGGCAGAAAAGCAGGTATCAAAAGCAGCTGAAGGACACTTCAAAAAAGCTAAAGTAACACCTAAAAAGAAGCTCGTCGAATTTCAAAATTTTGAACAAGAATTAAATTTAGGTGATACAGTTACCGTAGACCACTTTTTAGAAGGTGACTTTGTGGATATTTCGGGAACATCGAAAGGAAAAGGATTTCAGGGAGTTGTGAAGCGTCATGGATTTGCTGGGGTTGGACAAGCCACTCACGGACAACATAATCGTCTTAGAGCTCCAGGTTCTATTGGTGCAGCATCTTATCCAGCTCGTGTTTTTAAAGGAATGCGTATGGCGGGACAAATGGGCAATAGCAAAGTCAAAGTCCTTAACCTTAAAGTAATAAAAGTTGTGCTTGAAAAAAATCTTTTAGTTGTTAAAGGGTGTGTTCCAGGTCATAAAAACGCATACGTAATTATCAGAAAATAATGGAATTAAAAGTACTTAACATCAAAGGAAAAGAAACTGGCAGAAAAGTAAAACTTAGTGCTGACGTTTTTGGAATAGAACCTAATGATCATGCCATTTACTTAGATGTTAAATCTCATTTATCTAATAAACGCCAGGGGACTCACAAGTCTAAAGAACGTGCAGAGATCAAGGGAAGTACTCGTAAAATTAAAAAGCAAAAAGGTACTGGAACTGCTCGTGCTGGTAGTATTAAAAACCCCTTATTCAAAGGTGGAGGACGAGTGTTTGGACCTACTCCAAGAGATTACAGTCAAAAGGTTAATAAAAAAGTAAAACGCTTAGCTCGTAAATCTGCGCTAAGTTTAAAAGCAAAGCAAAAATCAATTTTTATTTTAGAAGACTTTCAGTTAGACAAGCCTCAAACACAGATTTATACAAAAATGCTTTCTGCACTTGGTCTCGCTGACAAAAAAAGTTTGTTAGTCTTGGGCGAGTTGAATAAAAATGTATATTTGTCCTCTCGTAATTTGAAAAATTCTAACGTTGTAATAAGTTCAGAATTAAATACTTACGGAATTTCGAACGCTAATAGTTTGATAATTTCTGAAAGTTCAATTACTGGACTTGAATCACTTTTGAATCGTTAATCATGGGTATATTAATTAAACCAATCATAACAGAAAAAGCAACTCTAGCAAGTGAGCTTCACAACCGGTATACTTTTTTGGTAAATACAAAAGCAAATAAAGTTGAAATTAAAAAGGCAGTAGAAGCTGCATATGGTGTAACTGTAGAAAAAGTTCGTACTCTAAATTATGGCCCTGAGCGTAAAATGAGATACACAAAGACCGGAATTCAGAAAGGTCAAACTAATTCTACTAAAAAAGCCATAGTACAAGTAGCAGATGGTAATTCCATAGATTTTTATAGTAATTTATAATAGCGTTAGATGTCAGTAAGAAAATTAAAACCAATAACTCCCGCCCAGCGTTTTAGAGTAGTCAATGGATTCGACGCTATCACTACTGATAAGCCTGAAAAGAGTTTGTTAGAACCAAAGAAAAGTTCTGGAGGTAGGAATAATAAAGGTAAGATGACTTCACGTCATATCGGAGGAGGACACAAAAAAAGATATAGAGTGATCGATTTTAAAAGAAATAAATTTGATGTTTCTGCAGAAGTTAAATCTATTGAATACGACCCCAATCGTACTGCATTTATTGCCCTCTTAGAGTATAAAGACGGTGAAAAAAAATACATTGTTGCTCCTAATGGATTGGCTGTAGGACAAACTATAAGTTCAGGTAAAAATTCTGTTCCAGAAATTGGTAATGCTCTTTATCTTTCAGACATACCTTTGGGTACTGTCATTTCTTGCATCGAATTAAGTCCCGGTAAAGGAGCCTCTATCGCACGTAGTGCAGGTGCTTTTGCTCAGCTTATGGCTCGTGAAGGAAGATTTGCAACTGTAAAATTACCCTCAGGAGAGACACGTTTAATACTTGTGACTTGTATGGCCGTAATTGGAGCAGTTTCTAATTCAGATCATCAATTACTTGTTTCCGGTAAGGCTGGTCGTTCAAGATGGTTAGGAAGAAGACCACGCACACGGCCTGTAGCAATGAATCCGGTTGATCACCCCATGGGTGGTGGTGAAGGTCGCGCTTCTGGAGGGCATCCTCGATCTCGTAACGGAATTCCTGCAAAAGGTTTTCGTACACGATCAAAAACAAAATTTAGTAATAAGTTCATAATTGAACGCAGAAAAAAGTAAGATAATATGGCTCGTTCATTAAAAAAAGGACCTTTTGTTCATCACAGTCTCGAAAAGAAAGTCGCAAAAAATGTTGAAGAAAATAAAAAGTCTGTCATTAAAACATGGTCTCGTGCCTCATTAATTACTCCAGACTTTGTTGGACAAACTATAGGTGTTCATAATGGTAAGACTTTTGTTCCCGTATACATTACTGAAAATATGGTAGGCCACAAACTTGGGGAATTTTCACTTACTAGAAATTATCGTGGACACGGTGGTAATAAAAACAAAGGAAATAAATAAAAATAGTCATGGGCAATCGTAAAAGACAATCTGCACAAGTACTCAAAGAAGCAAATAAACTAATTGCTTTTGCGAAATTAAATAACTGTCCGACTTCTCCACGAAAAATGAGACTAGTGGCTGATCAGGTTAGAGGTGAATCTATTGGCAGAGCATTAGCAATTTTAAAATTTAGTCCAAAGGAAGCTTCGCGGAGATTAGAAAAACTATTAATGTCTGCTATTTCAAATTGGCAATCAAAAAATGAATCTGAAGATATTGAAAAAGCAGATCTTTTCGTTTCTGAAATCCGCGTAGATGGAGGAAGTATGTTAAAAAGATTAAGACCAGCTCCACAAGGAAGAGCACATCGTATTCGCAAACGCTCCAATCATGTAACTGTGATATTGGGATCTAATAATATTGAAGCATAATATGGGACAGAAAACAAACCCAATAGGAAATCGTTTAGGCATCATAAGAGGATGGGACTCTAACTGGTATGGTGGTAGAAACTATGGTGATAAGATAGCTGAAGACGATAAAATACGTAAATATATTCGTGCACGTCTATCAAAGGCAAGTGTGTCTAATGTGATCATTGAACGAACTCTTAAAATTATTACTATAACTATTACTACTGCACGCCCAGGTATCATAATCGGTAAAGCTGGCCAAGAAGTAGATAAGTTGAAAGAAGAGTTGAGAAAGATTACGGATAAAGAAGTTCAGATTAATATTTTTGAAATCAAACGTCCTGAGCTTGATGCTCAGTTAGTTGGCGCAAGTGTTGCTCGTCAAATAGAAAGCAGAATATCTTATCGCCGTGCAATCAAAATGGCGATTGCTGCAGCAATTCGTATGAATGCAGAAGGAATCAAAATTCAAATTTCAGGCCGTTTGAATGGTGCCGAGATGGCTCGTTCAGAATCATATAAAGAAGGCCGTATACCATTATCTACCTTTCGTGCAGACATTGATTATGCATTAGTTGAAGCCCACACTACATATGGTAGATTAGGAATTAAAGTTTGGATTATGAAAGGAGAAGTTTATGGAAAACGTGAACTTTCTCCTTTAGTAGGCATGTCAAAAAAATCATCACAAAACTCGTCCAATTCTGGAGGAGGCGGTCGTCAACGCCGTCGCAAATAATATTAGAATATCATGTTACAACCAAAAAAAACAAAATTTCGAAAAGCACAGAAAGGCAGAATGAAGGGTCTCTCTGGAAGAGGTCACCAACTTTCGAATGGGATGTTTGGTATAAAAGCATTAGACTCTGTATTTATAACATCGCGTCAGATTGAAGCTGCTAGAATTGCCGCGACTCGATATATGAAAAGAGAAGGTCAGCTTTGGATTAAAATTTTTCCAGATAAACCTATTACAAAAAAACCTTTAGAAGTTAGAATGGGTAAAGGTAAAGGAGCTCCAGAATATTTTGTAGCTGTAACAAAAGCAGGACGCATAATGTTTGAAATTGCAGGGGTACCCTTTAATGTAGCTAAAGAAGCATTAAGACTAGCCGCTCAAAAACTTCCTGTTAAAACTAAATTTGTAATAGCAAGAGATTTTGAAGCATAACTGAATTATTATGAAACAAACAGAAATAGTAAAACTTTCAAAAGAAGACCTTCAAGATAAACTGATGGAATATCAGAAGCAATTAGAAGAGCTGAAAATGACACATGCCATTTCACCTCTTGAAAACCCATTACAAATAAAAAAAGCACGAAGAATAGTTGCTAGACTTAAAACAGCCATAAGTAACTAAGAATTATATATACATGGAAACAAGAAATATAAGAAAAGAACGAATTGGTGTGGTTACTAGCAACAGAATGGAAAAATCTATTGTGGTTTCTGAAGTTAAAAGAGTAAAGCACCCTATGTATGGAAAATTTGTTTTGAAAACAAAAAAATATGTGGCTCATGATGAGGAGAACAATTGTAATGTCGGAGACACTGTAAAAATAATGGAAACAAGACCAATAAGTAAATCCAAATGTTGGAGAATGGTTGAAATAATCGAAAGAGCAAAGTAAGATGGTACAACAAGAATCTAGACTTAAAGTAGCCGATAATACTGGTGCAAAAGAAGTACTTACCATTCGTGTTTTAGGTGGGACAAAAAGACGATATGCTTCTATTGGAGATAAAATTGTCGTTACAGTCAAAGAGGCTTCACCTGCCGGAACAATTAAAAAAGGTCAAGTTTCAACCGCAGTAGTTGTTAGAACACGCAAGGAAGTTCGTCGTCCAGATGGATCATATATTCGTTTTGACGAAAATGCTTGTGTATTACTTAACCCTACTGGTGAAATGATTGGAACTCGTGTTTTCGGACCTGTAGCACGAGAGCTTCGTGACAAACAATTCATGAAAATTGTATCGCTAGCTCCTGAAGTTTTATAATAAATTAAATATGGCAATCAAAATTAAAATTAAAAAAGGAGATACTGTACGAGTTATCGCTGGTTCCCAAAAAGGGGCTGAAGGTACTGTTTTAAGTATTACTAAAGAAAACAACAAAGCAATTGTGGAGGGTATAAATTTAGTAAAGAAACACAATAAACCAAACGCACAAAATCCACAAGGGGGAATTACTGAAAAAGAAGCATCTATTGACATTTCGAATTTATCAGTATTTACCGCTGATGGAAAAACAACTCGTGTGGGTTACAGAATGGAAGACGGAAGCAAAGTACGTTTCGCTAAAAAAACCGACGAAGTCATCTAATTATGAATTACACACCAAGACTTAAACAGGAATATAACGATCGTATCGTTAATAATTTAAAAGAGACTTTTAGCTATAAGAGTATTATGCAAGTGCCTAAGCTTAATAAAATTGTGCTAAGCCGAGGGGTAGGAGCTGCTGTATCGGATAAAAAACTAATTGATCATGCAGTAGACGAATTAACAATAATTACCGGTCAAAAAGCAATTGCAACTATTTCTAAGAAAGATGTAGCATCTTTTAAACTAAGAAAAGGAATGCCAATTGGTGCTAAAGTAACCCTAAGAGGAGAACGTATGTATGAGTTTTTAGACCGTTTGGTAACTACAGCATTACCTAGAGTTCGTGATTTTCAAGGTGTAAAAGCTACTGGATTTGATGGACGTGGAAATTATACCTTAGGTGTAACAGAACAAATTATTTTTCCTGAGATCGATATCGATAAAGTTAATAGAATTAATGGGATGGACATTACTTTTGTTACTACATCTAAAACTGATCAGGAAGCAAAATCACTATTAACAGAACTAGGAATACCCTTTAAAAAGAATTAATATGGCTAAAGAATCCATGAAAGCACGCGAAGTTAAACGCGCTGAGACCGTTGCAAAATATGCTAAAAAACGTAAAGCTCTCAAAGAAGCTGGCGACTATGAGGCGCTCCAAAAACTTCCAAAAAATGCGTCACCTATCCGAATGCACAACCGGTGTAAACTCACTGGTCGTCCAAAAGGATACATGCGCCAATTTGGCCTCTCTCGTGTAACATTTCGTGAAATGGCTAATAAAGGTTTAATTCCCGGAGTAACTAAAGCTAGCTGGTAATTTAAATAATAAAAGATTATGTTTACAGACCCTATTGCAGACTATCTAACACGAATTCGAAACGCAAATCGCGCAGGACATCGTGTTGTGGATATACCAGGTTCAAATATCAAAAGAGAAATCACCAAAATTCTTTTTGACCAAGGGTATATCTTGAGCTATAAATTTGATGAAACCGAGGACCATCAAGGAAATATCAAAATCGCACTGAAATACGATAAGCTTACTAAAGAGCCTGTGATTAAGAAATTACAGCGTATTAGTACGCCCGGTCTTCGAAAGTATTCGGGATCAGATAGTTTCCCAAGAATATTAAATGGTTTAGGAGTTTCTATAGTCTCTACTTCACAGGGAGTAATGACAGGTAAACAAGCTGCTAAAGAAAATGTTGGTGGTGAATTAATTTGTTACGTTTACTAAAAAAGAAGTTATGTCAAGAATAGGAAATAATCCGATAAATTTACCTGAAGGAGTAACTCTAGAGATTCTTCCATCAAAAGTCATCGTTAAAGGAAAATTTGGTGAGCTTAAACAAGATTACAGCGATGTAAAAGTTAAGTTGGAAGATAATATTATTACAGTATCTCGTGTTTCAGAAAATAAAAAAGTAAAGTCTAAACACGGATTATACCGCTCCCTGATTGCTAACATGATAGAAGGTGTTAGTAAAGGTTTTACAAAAGAATTGGAGCTTGTTGGGGTGGGCTATAGAGCAAGTAACCAAGGACAAAAATTAGATCTTGCACTTGGTTTCTCTCACAACATATTATTTGATATTGCTCCTGAAGTCAAAATTGAAACAATTTCTGAAAAAGGTAAAAATCCGATAATCAAATTAACTTCTCACGACAAGCAGTTGGTTGGCTACGTTGCATCTAAAATTCGCTCATTCAGAAAACCAGAACCATATAAAGGAAAGGGCGTCAAATTTGTAGGTGAATATATTCGAAGAAAAGCAGGTAAATCAGCATAATTAAAAGAAAATGAGTTTAACAAAATCAGACCGTAGAAATAGAATTCAAAAAAGGATTCGAAAAATTATAACTGGAACCTCAACTTCCCCTCGTTTATCTGTTTTTCGAAGCAATAAAGAAATTTATGCCCAGATTATCGATGATGAAAGTGGAAAAACTATCGTGGCAGCTTCCTCTCGAGAAAAAGAAATTGTCGAAGAAAAGCTTTCAAGCAAGACTGATATTGCTTCAATTGTAGGAAAAAGAATTGGAGCTTTAGCAAAAAAAGCAGGTGTCTCCCAAGTTAAGTTTGATCGAGGAGGGTATTTGTATCATGGTAGGGTTAAATCACTCGCTGAAGGAGCTCGTGAGGGTGGATTAAAATTTTAATTAGCATATGTATCAAGATTATAAAAATGTAGAATTAGTAAAGCCTGCGGGCTTAGATTTAAAAGATCGTTTGGTTGGTGTTCAACGCGTAACTAAAGTTACTAAAGGTGGTCGTGCCTTTGGTTTTTCAGCAATAGTTGTAGTTGGTGACGAAAATGGTGTTGTTGGGCAAGGCTTAGGAAAATCAAAAGAAGTTTCAGAAGCTATAGCTAAAGCTGTAGAAGATGCCAAGAAAAATTTGATTCGAATCCCAATTGACAAAGGAACACTTCCTCATGAACAAAAAGGAAAGTATGGTGGGGCACGCGTATTTTTAAAACCTGCATCTGAAGGGACTGGGGTAATTGCTGGAGGAGCTGTACGTGCAGTATTAGATGCTGTAGGAGTTCATAATGTACTTTCTAAATCTCAAGGTTCGTCAAACCCCCATAATGTTGTCAAAGCAACTTTTGATGCCTTATTACAATTGCGAAATCCTCAAATGATTGCGGAGCAAAGAGGAATTTCGATTGATAAAGTTTTTAATGGATAAGATATATGATATGGCACAGATTAAAGTAAAACAAGTTAAAAGTAGTATCAAGCGATTACAAAAACAAAAAAGAATCTTAGAGTCCTTGGGACTTAGAGGAATTGGTAAAGAGGTTACCCATGATGCTTCGCCAAGTATATTGGGAATGGTTGAAAAAGTAAAACATTTGGTATCAGTTATCAAATTATAAATAATTTTTATGAGTTTAGAAAATTTAAGTCCTGCGAAGGGATCTAATAAAGTAGCTGGAAAAAGGCTTGGAAGAGGTCAAGGTTCTGGTAAAGGTGGGACCGCTGCGCGTGGGCACAAAGGGGCTAAATCGCGTTCAGGATATTCAAAAAAGATAGGATTTGAAGGAGGACAAATGCCATTACAACGCCGTGTTCCTAAGTTTGGATTTAAAAACATTAATCGAAAAGATTTCCGTGGAATAAATTTGGATACAATACAAAACTTGTTGACCGATAAAAAGATTAAAAAGGAATTAAATATAGATCTGTTAGTTGAATTACGTTTAGCTCATAAGAATGATTCTGTTAAAATATTAGGTCGTGGTAAGCTTAATAGTGCTATAAAGATTTTTGCTCATAAATTTTCAGCTTCAGCTAAGACAGCTATTGAATCTGCTGGAGGAGAAGCTGTAATTATATAGTTTATTATAATGAAAAAAGTTTTAGAAACCCTTTATAACATTTATAAAATCGAAGAACTACGCGAACGTGTGCTTCTTACATTAGGAATGTTATTGGTCTATCGCCTAGGAGCTCAAGTCGTTCTTCCAGGAATTGACTCTGTTCAATTAGCGGCATTAAGTAGTCGAGCTGATGGGGGAGGCCTATTGGGGATTTTGAATGCTTTCACAGGAGGTGCTTTTGCCAATGCATCTATATTTGCTTTAGGAATTATGCCATATATTTCTGCTTCGATAGTTGTTCAACTTATGGGTATTGCTGTTCCTTACCTTCAAAAACTTCAGAAGGAAGGGGAGAGTGGAAGAAAGACTATTAATCAAATTACTCGATGGTTGACTATTGCTATCTGTGTTGTTCAGGCGCCTGCATATCTATTTGGTTTAAGTGCTTTAGGTGTTCCCGAGAGTGCTTTCATCCTAGGTAAAGGACCCTTATTTATTAGTTCTTCAGTAATAATACTTGTAACGGGGACAATTTTTGCAATGTGGTTAGGTGAAAAAATTACGGACAAGGGAATTGGCAACGGTATATCACTTCTTATTATGGTTGGGATTATAGCTAACTTACCTTTGTCTTTTACCCAAGAATTTGTATCTAGAGTGTCAGAAAACAATGGAGGGCCAATGTTAATTTTGATTGAATTAGTGTTATGGATAGTCATCATTCTTTTGTCTGTTTTATTGACATTAGCGGTAAGACGTATTCCGGTTCAATATGCTCGAAGACAGGCAGGAGGCGCTAATTCTGACCGTTCTATATATGGATCACGTCAATATATTCCACTAAAATTAAATGCTTCGGGAGTTATGCCTATTATTTTTGCTCAGGCTCTAATGTTCGCACCAGTTTATATTGGAGGAGCATTAGGTGACTCTGATACAGGACAATGGATTCAAGCAAATTTTTCTGACATATTCGGGCTGTGGTACAATATGCTTTTTGCGCTTTTAATTATCATATTTACGTACTTCTACACAGCTATAACAGTTCCTACCAATAAAATGTCTGATGACCTGAAGCGAAGTGGTGGTTTTGTTCCTGGAATTCGACCTGGGAATGAAACTTCAGAATATTTAGATACAGTAATGTCACATATAACGTTTCCAGGATCTCTTTTTTTAGCTGGAATTGCAGTATTTCCTGCAATTGTAGTAAAACTTATTGGTATCCAACAAGGATGGGCACTGTTTTATGGAGGAACCTCCCTTTTAATTATGGTGGGAGTTGCAATAGATACTATACAACAAGTCAATTCATATTTGTTAAATAGACATTATGACGGACTCATGAAATCAGGAAAAACAAGAAGAAGTATAAAATAATATATGGCTAAACAAGCAGCAATAGAACAAGAGGGTACTATCATTGAGGCATTATCAAATGCTATGTTTCGTGTAGAATTAGAAAACGGTCACGTTGTGACTGCACATATCTCTGGTAAAATGCGTTTGCATTATATCAAACTATTGCCTGGAGATAAAGTTAAATTAGAAATGAGTCCTTACGACCTTACAAAAGCAAGAATTACATTTCGATTTTAATATATAATAAAAGTTATGAAAGTAAGAGCATCAATAAAAAAGCGCAGTTCAGACTGTAAAATAGTCCGAAGAAAAGGACGCTTATATGTTATAAATAAAAAGAATCCTAGATTCAAACAAAGACAAGGTTAATTATGGCTAGAATATCAGGAATAGACATTCCAAAACAAAAAAGAGGGGTAATCGCATTAACTTATATTTTCGGTATAGGAAGAAGTCGTGCTCAGTCTATTTTGGAAGCTGCAAAAGTAGATGAAGGTAAAAAAGTTCAAGATTGGACAGACGATGAAACAGCTCGCATTCGTGAAACTGTAGGATCTTTTAAAATTGAAGGTGAGCTTCGTTCAGAAGTTCAATTAAATATTAAACGTTTAATGGATATAGGATGCTATCGTGGTATCAGACACAGAGCAGGCCTTCCATTACGTGGACAACGTACAAAAAATAATTCACGAACTAGAAAAGGTAAGCGTAAGACAGTAGCAAACAAAAAGAAAGTAACTAAATAATAGTTTCTAATTATGGCTAAAACAGCAAGTAAAAAACGAAAAGTAATTGTTGAATCTATTGGAGAAGCACATGTTACAGCTTCTTTTAATAATATCATCATATCATTAACGAATACCAAAGGAGAAGTTATTTCTTGGTCTTCAGCTGGTAAGATGGGTTTTAGAGGTTCTAAAAAAAACACACCTTATGCCGCTCAGACAGCTGCTGAAGATTGTTCAAAGGTTGCTCAGGAGGCAGGACTCCGTAAAGTAAAAGTATTTGTTAAAGGTCCAGGGAATGGACGAGAATCAGCAATTCGATCACTACATAATAGTGGAATTGAAGTGCTTGAGATCGTTGATGTTACTCCACTCCCACATAACGGATGTAGGCCTCCGAAAAGACGAAGAGTATAATAATTAAAATGATCATGAATTGATTATTAGCCATCGAAGGAAGTGACCTTAATTCATGGTTTTCAATTCAACAAAAACGTAAATATATGGCAAGATATACTGGTCCAAAAACAAAAATTGCTCGCAAATTTGGCGAAGCAATTTTCGGAGACGATAAATCTTTTGAAAAAAGAAATTTTCCTCCTGGACAACACGGAAATGCAAAACGCAGAGGGAAGAAGTCTGAGTATGCGATCCAACTTATGGAAAAACAAAAAGCTAAGTTCACTTATGGGATCTTAGAGCGTCAATTTCGAAATCTTTTTGAAAAAGCAAGTAGAAGTAAAGGTGTGACTGGTGAGGCTCTTCTTCAGCTATGTGAGTCAAGACTGGATAATGTTGTTTATCGATTCGGCTTGTCACCCACTAGAAGCGGTGCAAGACAATTAGTATCACACCGTCATATAACAATAAACGGTTCTATAGTTAATATCCCTTCTTACCAAGTAAAAGTTGGAGACATAGTAGGGGTTAGAGAAAAATCAAAATCTTTAAACATAATTATAGAAGCAAATGGAAAGGATGCATCAGCATACGAGTGGTTAAGCTGGAATAGGGAACAGCTTCAAGGAACATATGTAAGCGTTCCTGAACGTATTCAAATCCCCGAAAACATTAAAGAACAATTAATAGTCGAACTATATTCTAAATAATCAAATGTAAGCACATTATGGCAATATTGAATTTTCAAAAACCAGATAAAGTAATTATGATCGATTCCTCGGAATTCGAAGGCAAATTTGAATTTCGCCCACTCGAACCAGGTTATGGATTGACAGTTGGAAACGCACTGAGACGTGTTTTGTTATCTTCATTAGAAGGCTTCGCAATTACTTCTATTAAATTAGAAAATGTTGATCACGAATTCTCAACAATTTCTGGAGTTGTAGAAGATGTTACAGAAATTATCCTTAATCTAAAACAAGTTCGTTTTAAAAGACAAATTGAGGACACAGAGGAAGAGAAGGTTTCTATATCTATAGGAGGTCAAGAACAACTTAAAGCTGCTGATTTTCAAAAATTTATCTCAGGATTTCAAGTATTGAATCCTGATTTGGTGATTTGTAATTTGGAAAAAAGTGTCCAGCTAAATATCGAGATCACTATCGAAAAAGGAAGAGGCTATGTTCCTGCAGAAGAAAATAAAAAAAATAATACTGAACTTGGTGTAATTGCAATTGATTCTATCTTTACTCCAATAAAAAACGTTAAATATAGTATTGAAAATTTTCGTGTTGAACAGAAGACAGATTATGAAAAACTTGTCTTCGAGATTATTTCAGATGGTTCAATTCACCCCAAAGATGCGCTTACTGAAGCAGCTAAAACTCTAATTCATCACTTTTTGTTGTTTTCAGACGAGAGAATCACTCTTGAGGCTGACGAAATTGCTCAAACAGAAACGTATGATGAAGAATCTCTTCACATGCGTCAACTTTTAAAAACAAAATTAGTGGATATGGACTTATCCGTTCGAGCTCTTAACTGTTTGAAAGCTGCTGAAGTTGACACTTTAGGGGATTTAGTTTCCTATAATAAAAACGATCTGATGAAATTCAGAAATTTCGGTAAAAAATCATTGACAGAGTTAGAGGAATTGGTAGTTCTTAAAGGTCTTTCATTTGGAATGGATCTAGCTAAATATAAATTAGATAAAGATTAATCTACATTTTTAAATAAAAAAAAATGAGACACGGAAAAAAAGTAAAACATTTAGGGCGTAAATCGGCTCACAGGAGTTCGATGTTAGCTAATATGTCTTGCTCTCTCATTGAGCATAAACGTATTAATACTACTCTTACTAAGGCAAAAGCTCTTAAACAGTTTATTGAACCTATAATTACAAAATCTAAACTAGATACGACACATAACAGAAGATTAGCTTTTTCTTCATTAAGAGATAAAACCGCAGTTGCAGAATTATTTAGAGAAATTGCTCTAAAAGTAGGTGACCGTCCAGGGGGATATACAAGAGTTATAAGACTTGGAAATCGATTAGGTGATAACGCTTCTATGGCGATGATTGAGTTGGTTGACTTTAATGAAGTTTACAAATCTGAAGCCAAGACAAAAAAGAAATCTAGAAGACGTGGTGGGAGTAAGGTGAAAACTAATATATCAAAAACGGGAGATGAAAATGAAGAAACATTGATAGAAAATAAACCTGTATCAAATGAAGCTTCTATTGAAGAATCATCACCATCAGACTCTGCATTAGGAAAGGATCCAAAAGAAGATTAGTATTTTTTTTTAAACCTAACTATATAAAAGGATAAACGTTTTAGTTTATCCTTTTTTTTGATTTATTTTGTATAATATGGAATACAGATCTAAAAAAAAGGCATTCGTGCTTCTTGCAGACGGAACTCAATTTTTTGGGAAGTCAATTGGCATTGAAGGAAGTGCATTTGGAGAAATTTGTTTTAACACCGGTATGACAGGGTATCAAGAAATTTTCACTGATCCCTCTTATTTTGGTCAACTCATGGTAACTACAAATACCCATATCGGAAACTATGGTGTTTTGAATCAAGAATCTCAATCAAAAACAATTTCAATATCAGGTTTAATTTGTAAAGATTTTAGCTTTAATTATTCAAGACCGAGTGGTGATCAGTCTTTATACAAATATTTAAAGCGACATGAGTTAGTCACTATTTCTGACGTCGATACTCGTGCATTGGTTAATTATATTCGAGAACACGGTGCAATGAATGCAGTAATTTCAACCGAAGTGGGAGCTGAAGAACGATTACTTAAAGAATTGTTAGACACTCCAAGTATGGTAGGTTTAGATTTGGCGTCAAAGGTTTCTACTAAAGAAGCATATACTGTTGGCAATCCCGATGCTGCGTATAAAGTTGCTACACTAGACTTAGGGATTAAGCAAAATATTTTAAATCATATGATTGAAAGAGATATATTTGTTAAAGTATTTCCGTATAATACTTCTTTTGATGAGCTTGAATCGTGGAATCCAGATGGATATTTTATATCAAATGGGCCTGGTGATCCAGAACCGCTTAAAGAAGCTCAAGCCCTAGCTAAAGCTATTATAGATAAAAATAAACCTTTATTTGGAATTTGTTTAGGACATCAAATCATTGCTTTAGCTAATGGTATTCCAACTTTTAAGATGTTTAACGGACACCGCGGCATTAACCATCCAGTTAAAAACTTACTAACTGGGAAAGGAGAAATCACATCTCAAAATCATGGTTTTGCTGTAGATATGGATGTTGCAAAAGCACATCCAGAGATTGAAGTTACTCATGTTCATCTCAACGATGGAACATTAGCAGGTATGCGAATGAAAAATAATAAATGTTTTTCAGTACAATATCATCCTGAAGCTGGACCTGGTCCAAATGACGCGACTTATCTTTTTGATATTTTTAAAGAATATATCAATAATTAAAAACCAATTTAGAACTATATTATATGAGTATTATTATTAGCGTACATGCAAGACAGATATTTGATTCAAGAGGAAATCCAACGGTTGAAGTAGATGTAATTACAGAAAATGGAATTTTAGGAAGAGCAGCAGTTCCATCGGGGGCTTCAACTGGAGAGCATGAAGCAGTTGAACTTCGTGATGGCGGATCAGCTTATATGGGTAAAGCAGTTGGAAAAGCTGTTGAAAATGTGAATCAATTAATTTCCCAAGAAATAGTAGGGGTATCAGTTTTTAGTCAAGAAGAAATTGATAATGTAATGATAAAACTGGATGGCACTAATAATAAGTCTAAACTTGGTGCTAATGCAATTTTAGGTGTTTCCCTTGCAGTAGCAAAAGCTGCCGCAAATGAACTTGGCCTTCCACTTTATAGATATATTGGTGGTGTAAATGCTAAAACACTTCCAGTTCCCATGATGAATATAATCAATGGAGGCTCACACTCAGACGCTCCTATTGCATTTCAAGAGTTTATGGTTATGCCTGTCGGAGCCTCTTCATTTTCAAATGCCATGCAAATGGGATCTGAAATTTTTCACAACCTTAAAAAGGTATTACATGATCGTAATTTAAGTACTGCTGTTGGAGACGAAGGTGGTTTTGCTCCAGAGTTGGATGGAACAGAAGATGCTTTAGAAACAATTATCAAGGCAATTGAAAATGCAGGATATAAAATAGGGTCTGAGGTTATGATTGCATTGGATTGTGCAGCCGCGGAATTTTATAAAAATGGCGTTTATGACTATACAATTTTTGAAGGAGATAAGGGATTAATAAGAAGTTCCGAAGAACAAGCAACTTACCTTGTAGAATTGTCAAACAAATATCCGATTATCTCTATTGAGGATGGTATGGATGAAAACGATTGGGAAGGCTGGAAATTTCTTACAGAAAAGGCAGGTGATAAGGTTCAACTTGTAGGTGATGATTTGTTTGTAACTAACGTACATCGTCTTGATAGAGGAATTAAAGAGGGCATAGCAAACTCAATTTTGATTAAGGTTAATCAAATCGGAACTCTATCTGAAACTATTGCTGCTGTCGATATGGCTCATCGAGCTGGTTACACCTCAGTGATGTCCCACAGATCTGGTGAAACTGAAGATAATACGATTGCTGACTTAGCAGTTGCTCTAAATACTGGTCAAATTAAAACAGGATCAGCATCTCGAAGTGACCGCATGGCAAAATATAATCAACTCCTCCGAATTGAAGAAGAGTTGAATGACTTGGCTTATTTCCCAAAAGAGAAAGCGTTTAAGCACAAAGTATAAAAAGAACTAGATTTCTCCCATAAAATAATTAAAAAATGAGTGAAAAAGTAAAATTGTCATATAAAGGTAAAGACTTTGAATTCCCCCTAGTAGAAGGTTCAGAAAATGAAAAAGGAATTGATATAAAATCACTTCGATCTCAAACGGGTTTAATTACATACGATCCTGGATATAAAAATACAGGTTCTTGCAAGAGTGATATCACTTTTCTCGATGGGGAAGAAGGAATCTTAAGATATAGAGGTTATTCCATCGAAGATTTATGTGAAAAAGCAAGTTTTATTGAAGTTGCTTTTTTATTAATTTTTGGTGATATGCCGTCAAAAAAAGAATTAAACTATTTTAATAATGAAATAAGAAAAGACTCTTTAGTTGATGAAGATTTAAAGTCAATTTTAAAAAGTTTTCCTAAGTCAGCCCATCCTATGGGTGTTCTTTCCTCTTTAACCTCAGGATTAATTGCATTTAACCCTTCTTCTGTAGATATTGAGTCTGAAGATGAAGTACGGGAGGCAATTATCATGTTGATTGCCAAGTTTCCAATTTTAGCTTCTTGGACTCACAGAAAAGTAAAGGGGCTACCGCTTAATTATGCCAACACATCCCTTTCATATGTTCAAAATATTGCTCATATGATGTTTAAACTTCCGCATCAAGATTATGAACCTAGTTCAGTTGTTGTTAATGCTTTAAATAAATTATTAATTTTACATGCTGACCATGAACAAAATTGTTCAACTTCTACAGTAAGAATAGTTGGTTCTTCCCATGCAGGTCTTTTTGCTTCTGTTTCTGCTGGAATATCAGCTCTATGGGGTCCACTTCATGGAGGTGCAAACCAGGCGGTGATTGAAATGTTAGAATCTATTAAACATGACGGCGGGGATACAAAAAAGTATATGGAGAAAGCCAAAGATAAAAATGATCCATTCCGTTTAATGGGATTTGGTCACAGAGTATATAAAAACTTTGATCCCAGAGCGCGTATCATTAAAAAAGCAGCCGATGAGGTTTTAGATGAGTTGGGAATTGATGACCCAGTTTTAAATATTGCGAAGGCATTAGAAAAAGAAGCCTTATGTGATCCATATTTTATTGAAAGAAAACTTTATCCTAATGTAGATTTTTATTCCGGAATTATTTATCGTGCCTTAGGAATCCCAACAGAAATGTTTACTGTAATGTTTGCTTTAGGAAGGCTTCCTGGATGGATTGCACAATGGTCTGAGATGCGAAAAAATAATGAACCAATTGGGCGTCCACGTCAGATTTATTCAGGGAGTAATCACCGTCCAGTTTAAAAAAGTTACAAATCTTCTAAATTTGGAGGAGTGTTTAAAGCCTTTTGTTTGTTTATTTTTTTAACGAATTTATGAACACCACTTGAGTCAGCAAGTATTTTAACAAAATAATTGTCTAAATAAATAGAGTATTCTTGAGATTTGCCTTTGTAAATCTTCAATTTGTAAAATGGAATAATTAGGCCATATGTTTCTAATAAACTTCTAAATCTCACGATTATTCCCTTAGGACGTAACTCTATATTACAAGTATTGATATTTTGGTCTAAGATCAATAAATTATAAATATCAATTGAAGCGCTATTAATTATTAGTTTTTTAGAGCCGATACCACCTAAACTCCATCGTTTCTGTAATGAAAAAGTTTTTCCAACTTCTTGATCAATAGATCTTTTTTGATTTGGGTCGTTATAAGAAACATTTAATAGCACTTTTACAAATATAAGCCATTAAACTAGCAGTGCATAATCAATCCATAATAATTATCTTTATTACCAAATTGAAACATGAGTATTGACTATAATACTATTTTGACTAATCCTATATGTAGCTTTTTAAAAGCTAAATTTCAGGTAAACATTACAAATTTTGAATTTCAAACTACTCGAAAGGAGTTTGAAGGAGACATAACTCTTCTGGTATTTCCGTTATTAAAATATATCAAAATAAATCCAGAAAAATTAGGAGATGCAATAGGAGGTCATCTCATTAATACTAACAAATCTGTTATATCATACAATGTAGTAAAAGGTTTTCTTAACTTAAGTTTAAGCAACTCTTTTTATTTAGAGCAATTTCAAAATATTTTTAAACTAGATAATTATGGACATAAAGCGTTAGGTAATGATGCTAACGAGGTTATGGTGGAATTTTCTTCTCCAAATACAAATAAACCTCTTCATTTGGGTCATATTAGAAATAATGTTTTGGGTTATTCTGTATCAAGGATCCTTGAAGCTAATGGTAACAGAGTTGTTAAGACACAAATCATTAATGATCGTGGTATCCATATTTGTAAATCTATGGTTGCTTGGAAGAAATTTGGAAAAGGAGAGACACCTGATAATTCAAATATAAAAGGAGATCAATTAGTAGGTAAATACTATGTCATATTCGACTCAGAATATAAAAAAGAAATTGCAAATCTTGTTGATGATGGTTTATTACTGGATGAAGCAAAGCAGAAAGCTCCTATATTAATTGAAGCTCAAGAGATGCTTCGTCTCTGGGAATCTAATGATAAGGAAGTTAGAACATTATGGAATAAAATGAATCAATGGGTTTATGAAGGTTTTGAAATTACATATAAGAATTTAGGAGTTTCATTTGATTCTTACTACTATGAAAGTGATACTTACCTTCTAGGGAAAAGAATAATTGATAAAGGAATTAAAGATCATGTTTTTTATAAAAAAGAAGATGGTTCGGTCTGGATTGATCTAACTAATGAAGGTTTGGATCAAAAACTTCTGCTTCGTAAAGATGGGACTTCAGTTTATATGACTCAAGATTTGGGAACTGCTTTAAAACGTCTTGAAGACAATCCTAATCTAAAAGGAATGGTTTACACGGTAGGGAATGAACAAGATTATCATTTTAAAGTATTGTTTTTAATCTTAAAAAAGTTAGGCTTTGAATGGGCTCAGTCTCTTTATCATTTGAGTTATGGTATGGTTGAACTTCCTAGTGGTAAAATGAAAAGTAGGGAAGGTACAGTGGTAGATGCAGATGATTTAATTTCTAATATGATTATACAAGCTAAACTGATTTCAGAAGAAGTTGGGAAGTTAGATTCATTATCCTATAATCAGCGAAATAACTTGTATGAAAATATTGCTCTTGGGGCTTTAAAATATTTTATTCTTAAGGTAGACCCTAAAAAAAGTATACTTTTTGATCCGAAAGCTTCAATTGATTTCAACGGTAATACAGGACCTTTTATTCAGTATACACATGCAAGAATTAAAACTTTAATTAAGCGTGCACCAACAAGAATTTCTGGAATTGATAATACATTAAGTTTGAATAATAAGGAGCGTGAATTAATAAAACAATTAGGGCGTTATCCAGATGCTGTAAGTCTTGCGGGAGAACAATACAGCCCTGCTGTAATTGCTAATTATCTATATGATTTAGTGAAGTGTTACAACACTTTCTACCAAAACTTATCAATTCTTGGTATAAAAGACAAAAATTTAAAAAGTTTTAGGATTGCACTATCTCAAAAAGTTGCCGAAGTCGTTTCAAATGCTTCAGGACTTTTAGGAATAGAAGTACCTGATAGTATGTAAAAAAAAATCGCTCCTAGGAGCGATTTTAATCTTTTTCATAAAGTTCTATAAAAAATAAAACTATTTAGAATCAACAGCTAGTTTATAGACAACTAAACCGAATCCGATTTTGTTGACAGCATCTCCAACGTTGTAAATAACATCCATTGGGAGACCACCAAATATTCCGCTGTACCATCCTTCAGTACCAGCCATGTATCCAATTGGATAAATAGCCCATCCTGCAAGAACAAACCAACATAGTGCTCTGTGTGCAGATTGAACAGCTCCACCTGCGGCTGCTGCTAATTTTGAAGCACCACCTAACCATATTTCATATGCGATGTAGAAGTAAGCAAGTCCTGAAACGAGTCCCCATACAGCAGGACCTGATCCAGTAGTATAAACTGCTTCTCCAAAATATCCAGTTACTAACATTACAATAGAAGCGAATATCATTTTCCACATCAATTGTTTTGTAGCACCAGCTGCTTTGAGAATTAAGTAAAATTCAACACACATTAAAGGTACGGTAAGCACCCAGTCTACATATCTAAAAAATGTAGGTGAGGTCATATTGGTTGCCCAATAATCTCGCATATACCAATAGTGTACTGCTGCAATGAACGTAATTAATCCAGACACCAAAATAGAAGTTTTCCATTTATTGTCGAATGAGTTCATTGAAAGAAAGAAAAACGCTGATGCTGCCATCATCGCCATACATCCTACGAAAAATGTAAATCCTACGTAGTCATCTGTAGCCATTGCTGGCACTACAGTCATTAAACTTATAATTTTTTCCATGATTAAATTAATTATTTATTTTTGTTTAGATAAATGTAGAAAAAACTAAACTTATTTACTTTATTTTTAATGAATATTTTCTATTGAAAACTTTAACTTCTTCATTTACAATACCTAAAAAGATGATATCTAAACAGATTTTCACCCTTTTATGTGTTGTTTTTTCACTTTTTTGCTCTGAGAGCATACAAAATATTATTTCAGGATTAGGAATACTTTCCTTTGGTATATTACATGGAGCAAATGATCTTAAAATTTTATCAAAAAAAAAACTTAAAAACAACTCCTTTCTGGGCCTATCTTTTTTAGTTATATACTTAGGAGTAGTTTTTTTAGGGATTATGATTTTCTATTTTATTCCAGGCATTGCCCTTTTAACTTTTGTAATAGTAAGTTGTTATCATTTTGGAGAACAACATTGGCAGGATAAAATAGATTATATAAAACAACCGTCATTGTTTTATACATTTTATGGAGCTACTATTTTTCTGTTACTTTTCTTTTTTCATAATTCCGAAGTTGAAAATGTTATTTTTGAAATTTCATCTGTAAGGATTCCTTTTAGAATCTTTAAAATCTTACTTCTTTCTGTTGGTGGTGTTTTACTGATTTTTATGTTCATTAAAATCAAGGACTTCAAATTTTTTTTAATTGAGGCGATACTATTGGTTATTTTGGCTATTCTTTTTTGGAAAGGATCCTTACTTTTTGGATTTGGACTTTATTTTGTTTTTTGGCACAGTATTCCATCATTAAATTCACAGATTAAATATCTCTATGGCGCAAAGGAACATTCACCCTACAAAATGTACTTTAAATCTGCTTTTTTGTATTGGATTTTAGCTTTGATTATTTTGGTATCATCATATTTTTTTGGTTCACTTCCTAAAGACCAATATTTATCTATTTTCTTTTCATTTTTAGCTGCTATAACCTTTCCTCACGTTGTTGTAATGGGATTGATGTTTCATTCCCATAAACATCATAGTAATTAATTAAGTAGCATTTATTATTTTTGTTTAAACTCAAATTTCAAATAAAAAATGTTTGATAATCTTAGTAGTAAATTCGATAAAGCTTTTCAGATTCTTAAGGGACATGGAAAAATTACTGAAATTAATGTAGCAGAAACCCTCAAAGAGATTAGAAGAGCATTGTTGGATGCAGATGTAAATTTCAAAATTGCTAAAGAATTTACTGTAACAGTTAAAGAAAAGGCTTTAGGTCAAAAAGTTTTAACCAGCTTAAAACCGGGTCAACTATTAGTCAAAATCGTAAAGGATGAATTGACTAGGCTTATGGGAGCAGAATCCGCAAGCATAAAATTGAATGACAACCCCTCTGTAATTTTAATGTCAGGACTTCAAGGCTCCGGAAAGACTACTTTTTCTGGGAAATTAGCGCTTCATTTAAAAAAGAAATTTAAAAAAAATCCTTTACTAGTAGCTTGTGATGTTTATCGTCCTGCAGCAATAGACCAACTAGGCATTGTAGCCGATCAAGTTGGTGTTTCTTTGCATGAGGATAGAGAAGAAAAAAATCCCGTAAAAATTGCAACTGCTGCTTTAAAAAAAGCAAAAAAAGATAAAAATGATGTTGTAATTATAGATACTGCGGGACGCTTAGCTGTTGATGAAGTTTTAATGGATGAAATTAAGAATATTCACTCCGCAGTAAATCCATCCGAAACTCTTTTTGTGGTCGATTCAATGACAGGTCAAGATGCAGTTAATACAGCAAAAGCCTTTAATGACATTCTAAATTTTGATGGCGTGGTGCTTACCAAATTAGACGGTGATACTCGAGGTGGAGCCGCATTATCTATTAAGTCAATCGTCGATAAACCTATAAAATTTATTGGGACTGGTGAGAAGCTAGAGGCAATCGATATTTTTTATCCAGATCGCATGGCAGAACGAATACTGGGGATGGGTGATGTAGTTTCTTTAGTCGAGCGTGCCCAAGATCAATTTGATGAAGAGCAAGCTAGAAGAATCAATAAAAAAATCGCTAAAAATCAATTTGGTTTTGATGACTTTCTCTCACAAATTCAACAAGTCAAAAAAATGGGTAATATGAAAGATTTGGTGGGTATGATTCCAGGTGTTGGGAAAATGACAAAGGGAATGGATATCGATGATAATGCCTTCTTGGGTATTGAGGTTATTATAGGTTCAATGACACCCAAAGAGCGATCACAGCCACAATTAATTAATCATAGTAGAAAAACAAGAATTGCAAAAGGTTCTGGAAAATCTATTCAAGAAGTAAATCAGCTTATAAAGCAATTTGAGCAAATGAGTAAGATGATGAAAATGATGCAGGGTGGTAAAGGTCAACAAATGATGCAAATGATGCAAAATATGCAATAATAATATGATAATTCTAGACGGGAAAAAGACTTCAAACGAAATAAAAGAGGAAATTAAGATAACTGTAAATTCCATGAAGGCTAGTGGAGAACGGCCACCTCATCTCGCAGCTGTTTTAGTTGGGAATGATGGAGCTAGTCTTACTTATGTAGGAAGCAAGGTTAGATCTTGTGAGTATGTTGGCTTTGATTCAACTTTAATTCGTTTAGAATCTAATATCAGTGAAGAAGAGCTTTTAAGACATATTAGCGACTTAAATCAGGATGATAACTTAGATGGATATATTGTGCAATTACCATTACCTAATCACATAAATGAAGAAAAAATTCTCTTAGCAATAGATCCTAAAAAGGATGTAGATGGTTTTCACCCCGCCAACTTCGGAAAAATGGCTCTTGAGCTTAATGCTTTTATCCCAGCAACACCTTTTGGAATTTTACAGTTGTTAGAGCGTTATAAAGTACCCACTAGCGGAAAACACTGTGTGGTTGTAGGGCGTAGCCATATTGTTGGTCGTCCAATTAGTATTTTAATGAGCCAAAAAGGGCCAGCTGGAAATGCTACTGTTACTGTTGCTCACAGTAGAACAGAAAATCTAGATATGTTAACTCGTAGCGCTGATATTGTGATAATGGCATTGGGGATTCCAGAATACCTTACCGCTGATATGGTAAAAGAAGGTGTTGTAATTATAGATGTTGGAATTACACGTGTCCCCGACAAAAAACATCCAAAAGGATATGTGATCAAGGGTGATGTAGCTTATGAAGAAGTTTCTAAAAAAGCTAAATTTATAACCCCAGTCCCAGGTGGTGTAGGACCTATGACAATTGCAATGTTACTTCAAAACACTTTACTAGCTAGGCAATGGAATTAACTTTAGGATTCTCCATAGCATTGAATATTTGCAGAATTAAGTAAGCAAAACTAACCCCAGTTAAAATCAAAACCATTGTCAAATAACCTTCTGCAGAAAACGAAAGTCTGATTAAAATTGTAGCAATAATAAAACCAGTATTTCGTATCAACTTACTGTATTCCTCTGTGTAGCGAAATGATATTAGAAGAATCACTACGTCTGCTAAAATTAAAAGTGTAAAAAATTGATTAAAGAAAAGACTGTCAAGATTTAGTAAATTTTGTTGGTTGAAAACACCATATATCCATTGACTTAAATTAGAAAGAAGCATAACTCCTAAAACTCCAAAAAGCATTACACTTACTATTTTTTTGGATGCAATAAACTTTAGTAATCTAGAGTTCTCCACAGCTCCTTTTGGTAAACGTTGTTTGCTTTTATTAAATAAAAAAATTAAAAGAAATAATATTAAAAAGCCAAGTAAATCAACAATTAATTCAAGGTTATGCGAACTACTCATCCAATTATCAGCCAAATCCATTTGAGGGATATCTTTGAAGATTTTTCGAATTACTATAAGGGATATTATTTCAAACTGTTTTGACACACAAGATGTAAAAGATCGTGGTAAATAAAAAAGTAGCAAATAGATCTCATAAATTAAGATTAAGGAAAAAGGAGTGTAAATAGCTGAAATAGGATCATTGAACAATTCTGGATAAAGAGGAGAAAAAAAGATGATTCCTTGAGCTTTTAGAAAAATAAGTCCTAAATGAATTACAAAACCTAAAGCTGCAAGAAGTAAAATAACTTTTTCAATTATTTTTTGAATTTTAGGAGCG
>Ga0233393_1000044_pt1 | contig 62850 bp, 49 predicted proteins | sample 21DmetaG_FD_183170 | JGI IMG/M metagenome (GOLD analysis project Ga0233393, IMG submission 183170) | Seawater microbial communities from Monterey Bay, California, United States - 21D | ecosystem: Environmental > Aquatic > Marine > Coastal | place: USA: California | collected 2016-10-24 | reverse complement strand
ACACCACCGTTATATTTAGTTTCTTTTTCATCAGAGAGTTCTAATGCAGCATCTTTAAAACTGATTTCTTCTTTTATAAGTCGATTCCTTAAAGTATCCAACTTAGTTTTCGCTTCTTGAAGCTGAGATGCTTCAATTTTTGGTGTTAATAATATATGCCTCGCATCAACTTCCTGACCTCGAATTTTATCTACCTTTAAAATATGCCATCCAAAATCAGTTTTAAAAGGTTGAGAAATTTCTCCCTCTTCTAAACTAAAAGCTTCATCTCGAAACTCTTTTACCATTCTCGGTCGCTTTCGATGAAGGGTATATTTTCCGCCTGTTGCCCTAGAACCTGGATCCTGAGAATATAGTATAGCCTTTGAGGCAAAACTTGATCCTCTTTCCAATACATCTTCTCTAAAAGTCTTTAATTGATTAATTACACGCTCTTTTTCTACTTCACTAACTTCTGGCTCTATTACTATTTGAGAGATTTCCAATTCAGTACCAAACGTTGGCAATTCATTTTTTGGTATAGATTCAAAAAATATTCTAACTTCTTCTGGTGTAACTTCAACGTCTTCAACAATTTGACTTTGCATTATTGATGAGAGTTTTTGAATTTTATTAATTTCAAATATTTCCTGTCTAAAAGTTGACTCATCTTCTTTATTATAAAATTCAAGGACCTTTTCAATAGATCCCAATTGTTGAGTAAAATTATCAATTATCTGATCTACAGAACTGTATATTTCCTCAACACTAAACTCTAAACTGTCTTGAATGGCATGATGCGCATACAGCTTATCTTCCATAAGTTTCCCCAATAATTGACAGCGTGTAATTCCTTTAGTTGAAATTCCTTGGGATTTCATTTCAACCAAAGTCTTGTCAATATCAGAGTCTAGAATAACATAATCACCAATGACTGCTGAAACTCCATCTACTTTTATGCGATTTGTGGAGGTGTTATTTTGGGCAATTGATAAGAAGGAGAATAAAAGAAATAAGAAAAGAAATTTAATACATTTCATAGGTTTTTGATTTAATTGCATCTTGTAAAATATTTTTTTCAAATTGCTTAGTAAATTTTAACTTTCTTTGGTTAATTACTATGTTTTTTATGATCGGTGCAGAAACCTCTAATGGGGCCAGATCGCCTTTTTCTAAAATTTCATTGACTAAAAACAAATATACCCCCAATGTATCTGTAATTTTAAAAAACTTTGATTTTTTTATATAATTATCAAAGTTTTTTTGATTTAAAAACACAACTCTAGACTTAAGGCTATTTCGAGTGATCCATAAACTGTCTGAAAGTATATAATTCGTGTATTGAAAAGAGAGAGAATCTAAAAAGTCTTTATCTTCTTTATTAAAGCGTTGAAAGCTAAGTTGAATTTCATTTTGATCAACATTATCGAGAGGTAAATGGATATACCTAACTTGGTATAAAGGGGCCTTTAATTTAAAAATTTCTCTATTTTGATTTAAAAAAGAATCTACTTCAATTATAGAAACGATTGTATCAACACTTTTGCTTGCAATTGATTGACGGTAAGTATTTCCATAAAGGTCTAATCGATAATCATTAATTAATTGGTTTAAATTTTCAATTTCCAGTTTGGAAAGATTTACTTTTGCTTTTTGAAGTAATATTTGATTTCGTGCCCAAATATCAATAAAGTTTCTTGCTTTAATTATACTATCAGATTCACTATCAAATGATCCTATTATTTGATTAAGATTTTGTTTGTATAAATATTGTGTTCCAACACGAGCTAGAACCTCTTGATTGTCGGGAATCCATTTATCACATGAAATATTTAGGAAAATTATTAAAACACATAATATTTTAACATTTGAATTAAATCTAACGTTAAAACCACTATTTATTGTGCATTTATTAACAATTACAATTATTATTCTTAATAAAGTATCTAAATTATTGATTATATGTGTTTTAAATTGTTGAAAATATTTTAATAACTCACAAAATATGCTTAAATTGCATTAAATTTAAAGCTGTTGGTTAAAAAACTACTCCTTTTTATTATATTAATTTCATTTTGTATTGCATCTGCAACAGAGATTCCTTCCTCCAATATTACGATTTTCAATAATTCAACGCAAATTCAGAAAATTGTATTTTATAATAATGGCAATTTAAATTTAAAAGGGTTCAATGGTCCAGGTTCAATTGAAATTTATTCCATTATTGGTAATAAAATCTCAAATACAATCGTTCAAGAACTAGCAAATATTCAATTGTCCTATTCTTTAGAAACTAGGAGTATGTACATTATTCGTGTAATTACTGAAAAAGAAGTGGAAACTTTCAAAATAATCACTCCATAGTTTAACCTGGACTATAATTTGGTGCTTCTTTTGTTACACTAATGTTATGTGGGTGAGACTCTCTCATACCTGCTGAAGTTATTTTAATAAATCGTCCTTTATCTTTTAATGTTTTGATATCCATAGATCCACAGTAACCCATTCCTGCTCGAAGACCTCCTACAAACTGATGAATGCTTTCATTTAAGTCACCTTTAAATGGAACTCTTCCAACAATCCCTTCAGGAACCAGCTTTTTTAAATCATCTTCAACATCTTGAAAGTAACGGTCTTTACTTCCCATTTTCATGGCTTCTACAGAACCCATACCTCTGTAAGTCTTATACTTTCTTCCTTCATATATGACAGTTTCCCCTGGAGATTCTCGAGTTCCTGCTAACAAAGATCCAAGCATAACAGAATCAGCTCCAGCTGCAATAGCTTTTGGTATATCACCTGTAAATCGAATTCCACCGTCTGCAATGATAGGAACATCGATACCATTTAATGCTTTTTTAACTTCAATAATAGCAGAAAGCTGAGGGTAGCCAACTCCGGCGATAACTCTAGTTGTACAAATTGATCCAGGACCTATTCCAACTTTTACTGCATCTGCACCAATATCAACAAGATACTTTGCTGCAGAGGCAGTAGCAATATTGCCAACGACTATATCTAAATCCTTGAAGTGATTTTTTACTTTTAAAACCACTTCCCCTACTCCCTTACTGTGACCATGTGCAGTATCAATGACAATAGCGTCAACGCTTGCCTTATGAAGGGCTTCTACACGATCAATTACATCTGATGTAATGCCAACTGCTGCAGCCACTCGAAGGCGTCCAAATTGGTCTTTATTTGCGTTTGGTTTGGTAGAATGTTTTGTAATGTCACGAAACGTAATAAGACCAACTAAAGTATTGTCTTTGGAAACCACAGGTAATTTTTCAATCTTGTGTCTTTGCAAGATTTGCTCAGCATCTTTTAGTGATGTTCCTTCGTCTACTGTAATTAAATTAGAACTTGTCATGACTTCTTTTATAGGACGTTTATTGTTTTTTTCAAAACGTAAATCTCGATTTGTAACAATCCCGATAAGTTTGTTATTTGAGTCTATAATTGGTATACCTCCAATCTTATAATGATACATATTAGAATTTGCATCCGAAACAAGAGCTGTCTCAGGTAGAGTGACCGGATCTATAATCATTCCAGATTCAGAGCGTTTAACAGCACGAACTTTAGCTGCTTGCTCTTTAATTGTCATATTTTTATGTAATACTCCTATTCCACCCTCACGAGCCATTGCAATTGCCATTTTACTCTCTGTAACAGTATCCATTGCAGCAGATATAATTGGAATGTTTAGCGGAATATTTTTACTGAAACGTGATTTTAGTGAAACATCTCTGGGTAATGTTTCAGAATAGTCAGGAACAAGAAGAACATCATCGTACGTCAAACCTTGTCCTAAAAATTTATCGGAAGTCATAAGCAACTAATTTATAATTAATTGCATGCAAATATACAGAATTTTAAAGCCCAAATCTATCATAAATAAAAAAGAAGCTTAAATTTTATTAATAAAATCAATAATTAAGCTAATTTATATTTAATCTAAGCCAATTACTTATTAGCTTTACTTTAATAATTTAATTATGATTAGAAAAAGTTCATCCTATTTAAATAGTGAAATTCTTCAAAATAATTCTACCTATTCAAGGCATTTTAAATCTGCACATTTAGGTAATATATGCAATGAGCATAGTTATAAAGAAAATCTCACCATAGATTCAACTTGCTCGAATTATTCATTTAATAAAACTATCAATTACCCCAATCTTAGTTTCTTTTCTCAAGAAATGCTTTATTTCTCTTTGAATACTAATTCGATATTAAGCCATTAAGTCTAAATAGATATTAAACTTTTTGGTGGCTGGCACTTTATTTAAGGGTGCCAGTTTTTTTATGTAAAACTTTATTTATAATTAATCTAAATAAATTTTGTTTGTATTAATTCTCTATTTATATTTGGGCATCTATTTAGACTTAATCTTAATAAAATTAATCATGAAAAAAATGTATTTTATACTTATAATGCTTACAGCAATAGGTTGTACAGAAACTGAAACAATAACTGAAATTGTAGAAGTTGAAAAAATTGTAACTGAAACAGTTACAGAAACAGAAACAATCACTCAAAATGTTAATGTTTATGTATTACCTGAAGAGTATTCATTTACCAGAGGTGGAGTATCAACAGTATACTACACTGGTCAAACAGCAAGAGTTGGCATGGCTACTGAGCTAAAATCATCAATGAATGATACTTCTTTTACTGAAGATAAAATTGACACTATGTTTGCCTCTGGAACTGGATTTTCAGACGCTACTCTTGACGCCAGTGGTAAAAATGTTAGAGGAAAAACAGCAGCTTCACCTGTTGCATCTGCTACAGTTAAACCATTATTTGATGGCTGGATTAAAGACTTTACAACAGTTGTTGCACCTGCAGTAATAGCCGAAACAACAGCAGCCTCAGGTGTTGCAGGAACTTACACAGAAGCAGATGGATCAAGAACAGTTAAATTAACCGCTAAGGGTTTTGAATTAAATCAAGTTTTTTCCAAAGGACTAATTGGTGCCCTTCAAGTAGACCAAATAGTCAATAACTATTTATCATTTACAAAGCTTGATGGTGCAAGAGAAGATAATGACGCTGGGATTTACGGATATAAAAATGATCAAGCAGAAAATTATATTACCAAAATGGAACATTATTGGGATGAAGGCTTTGGTTATTTATATGGTTTAGACAGTCAGTTTAAATCCGGATTGGGAGACGCTGCATCAGGAAGAGACACAGCTAACTTAAACTATTACTTAAATAAAGTTAACTCTCAATCTAACGAAGAAGGCATCAGTGATAAAATTTACAAAGCTTTTATCGCAGGTAGAGCGGCCATTGTAAATAAAGATTACACTGAGCGTGATATACAAGCGGGAATAATTTCTGCAGAAATATCAAAAGTTGTTGGCTATAAAGCGCAGTCCTATTTAGTTGATGGTGCAGAGGATATTACTAATGGGGATATTGCAGATGCTATGCATGCTCTATCTGAGGCTTACGGCTTCATACTAGGTCTTCAATTTACAAAAGACTCATCTGGCAATCCTTATATGACTAACGAAGAAGTAAATGGTCTACTTACTAGACTATCTGCTGGAGATGGAGGGTTCTGGGAGAGAACATCTGAAGAGTTAACAGCAATGGCTGCTGAAGTTGCAACAGCTACTGGATTAACATTACCCTAAAAGAGCTATAACCATAAACCAATAGACTTGTTAATAATTGAAGTTTAAATTTAAATGCTCTTAAGATGCAAGTGTTTTTTTCCAAAAAACACTTGCTCTTTTTTATTATGAAAAAATACATATTACTATTTCCGGCTTTATTAATTCTACTTTTAAATCATTGCACTAATGATCTAGAGGAAATTCCTTTAACTGATATAGCTTCAACATCTAATGAAGTAACTCAATCAAACAATAACTCAAGTACTAGTGATTCTCAAAATACAACTACAAATGAATCTTTTGATCACCAAAAGATGTTAACTAATTGGGCTGATAATATAATTATACCCTCAATAACCAGTTTTAAAAATTCACTTACACAGCTTCAAGAAGTCGCAAATATATTTGTAAATGATCCTACTTCAGATAATCTATTAAGTTTAAAAGAAATTTGGTTTACTAGTTATTTAAAATGGCAATATGTTGAAATGTTTGATATCGGGATTGCTGAAGAAATTTATTTAAAAAACAGGTTAAATCTTTATCCTGCAAATATCGAAAAAATTCAAAATAATATTTTATCAAAAAATTATGATTTAGACCAATCTAATAACTTCTCATCCCAGGGGTTTTCAGCTATAGATTACCTTTTATTTGGTATTCAAGAAAATGAAAGTTCTCTTATAGAACAATACTCTAATGAGAGTCTTAATTATGGAACATATCTAATCGATATTATTAATAAAATGATATCACTAATTGATAAGGTAAATAACCAGTGGGAAGGTCAATTTAGAGAAACATTTATAACTTCTACAGATAATACAGCCACATCGAGTATTAATATTGTTGTAAATGACTTTGTATATTATTTTGAAAAAGGATATCGTGCGAATAAATTTGGAATACCAGCAGGGGTGTTTTCTGGAGATCCACTTCCAGACAGAATTGAGGCATACTACGGTGAAAACTATTCAAAATTACTATCTCTTGAAGCTGGTATAGCTATAGAGCAGTTTTTTAATGGTAAGTCATATGATGATCCAACTATTATTAGGTTAAGTTTAAAGCAATATTTAGATTATGTTGAATCAGATGTAGATGACAAATTAAGTGATCGAATAAATGGTCAATTAAATATCTCAAATGATAAAATTTCATCCCTAAACAATAACTTTAAATCACAAATTCAAGAAGACAATAATCAGATGCTATCAACATATGATGCAATTCAAAAAACTGTTGTTATGCTTAAAGTTGATATGTTACAAAAACTTAATATTAGCGTCGATTATGCAGATGCTGATGGTGACTAATTTTTTTTGTTTATTATTGAAAAGTTAAATGCTCAAATCATATTTCAAAGAGGCAACATACCATCCAGCACCGCTAGCTGTTTTTCGTGTTCTTTTTGGTTTATTAATGCTCTATGCTTTAATTCGATTTTGGGCTAATGGCTGGATTGAAACACTATACATAAACCCTCAATTTCATTTCAAATACTTCGGTTTTTCTTGGGTTAATGACTTGGGCGTTTTAAATTATTTACTTTACTTGATTTGCATTATTTCAAGTATTGGAATTATCCTTGGTTATCGCTATCGCCTATCAATAATTACTTTCTTTTTAATTTTTACTTACACTGAACTAATAGATAAAACAACTTATTTAAATCATTATTATTTCACAAGTTGTATTTCCTTTTTATTATGCTTTCTGCCAGCAGCAAGTTATTTCTCCATTGATTCCCAGAGAAATAAAGAAATTACTAAAATTCCAGCCTGGAACATTGACGCTTTGAAATTTTTTTTATGTATTGTGTATTTTTATGCTGGAATTGCAAAAATAAACTCTGACTGGCTATTAGATGCTCAACCACTGTCTATTTGGCTTACCTCCAAATATGACATTCCATTTATAGGAGATCTTTTACAATTAAAATTTGTGCATTATGCAGCAAGCTGGTCAGGAATGCTTTATGATGTATTTATACCATTTTTTTTACTTTCAAAAAAAACTAGAAAAATTGCTTTTTTATTTGTTATTCTTTTCCATTTAATGACAAAAATCTTTTTTCCAGCTATTGGAATGTTTCCTTACATCATGATTTTTTGTGCATTAATATTTTTTGGTGAATCAATTCATCAGAAATGGATTTTACATTTTAAAAAACTTGTGAGAAATCTTAAAATGCGATTTAATACAAATCCTAATATAAAAACTAATCCAATAAATCTCAGACATACTTCACATAAGTTCATACTTCCTCTTTTCATTTGTTTTTTTGTTTTTCAACTTATTTTACCATTTAGATATTTTGCTTATCCAGGAGAGTTATTTTGGAATGAACAAGGATATCGTTTTTCTTGGAGAGTGATGCTTATGGAGAAAAAAGGCTATACAACTTTTAAAATTAAAGACAGCGTTTCAAAGAAATCATTTTACGTTGATAATTCTGATTTTTTAACTCCATTCCAGGAAAAACAAATGAGCTTTCAGCCAGATTTTATATTAGAATATGCTCATTATTTGGCCGAGCATTTTGAAAAACAAGGACATACAAATGTTCAAGTATTTGCCGACAGTTTTGTTGCTTTGAATGGCCGTCCAAGCCAAAGATTTATCGATCCAGATATTGATCTTTATAAAGAAGTTGAGTCATTTAAACATAAAAAATGGGTTATCCCTTTCACAGATGAGATATACGGTTTATAGTTTAATGTTTTTCATTATTAGTTTTAAAAGCTATACTCAATTTAGTGTTGAATGTGTTGTGGAACTTGAAGAAAAGAATGATCTAAAAGCTGTCATCAAAATTTACAACAAAGATGAAGGTTTTATAGATGAAGCATTAGAGGGAGAAGTATTTTTAATTGAAAGTGAAAAATCAACAGCTACATTTATCTTTATTGCAAATGATTATTCACTTATTGAAAAAGAAATTGATTTTAATGATGTTAATAATTTAAAAATAGTTATTCCAAGGCGTCTAGAAAAATTGAATGAAATTGTTCTAAATGCAAAAAAGAAAGACGTTTTCGCCTTAAAAAGAATGAAGGACTTCGAAAAAACAGCAATCTATGCCGGAAAAAAAACTGAAGTCATTCTTGTAGGACAATCAATGGCAAATCTCGCATCAAATAATGCTCGACAGATATTTAATCAAATTCCAGGCCTGAATATTTATCAGAATGATGATGCTGGTCTTCAATTGCATATTGGTGGTAGAGGACTAGATCCTAATAGAACTTCAAATTTTAATACACGTCAAAATAGCTACGATATTAGCGCAGATGTCTTAGGTTATCCTGAAAGTTACTACACGCCACCAGCTGAAGCCATAGAAGAAATTCAGATAATTCGAGGAGCTGCTTCCCTACAGTATGGTACCCAATTTGGAGGATTATTAAATTTCAAACTTAAAGAATCAACAACACAAAAACCAATTAGTCTTTTACTAAGAAATTCTATCGGTTCGAACAGCCTTTATTCAAATTTTACTCAAGTTAGTGGTAAGCTTGGAAAATGGAGATATACTAGTTTTTTTAATTTAAAAAATGGAAATGGATTTAGGCCCAACTCAAAGTTTAATTCTTCTAATGTCTTTTTTAAATTGAGTCATGATTTTTCAAAGAACACTCAGGTTAGTGCTGAAATAACGTATCTAGATTATTTAGCACAACAGGCAGGAGGTCTATCAGACAATCTTTTTCAGGAAAACCCCTATCAGAGTAATAGAGAAAGAAATTGGTTTAGTCTATACTGGTTCCTCTACAATTTTAAACTTGAACATGAGCTATCAAAAAAATCAAATTTGAGTTTAAATGTATTTGGCTTAAATGCTCAACGAAATGCGATAGGATTTCGATCAAATAGAGTTAGTCAAATAGATCCAAATCAAGAAAGGGACCTGATAAAAGGTGATTTTAATAATTATGGTTTAGAATTAAGATGGCTACAAAAATATAATATAAGAAATAAGGAGTCTGTTTTTCTTTTAGGGGGTAAATATTATAGAGCTAGAAACACCTCAATTCAAGGGCCAGGATCAGCCCAATCAGATGCAGATTTTTCATTCTACAAAGAGCAATATCCTACTTACAGTCAACAGTCTAACTATATATACCCGAATGAAAACTTTGCACTATTTGCAGAAAATATTTTTTATTTTAATGATGATTTATCAATAACACCTGGTTTACGTTATGAAAATATTATCACCTCAACTGAAGGGAGTTATCAGAAAATTAATACCGATGCTGCTGGAAATATCATTTTTAATCAAACCCTAAATTCAGAAGAGTCACGCCAAAGATCTTTTATATTACTGGGTGTTGGGTTAAGTTATAAATTATCTCCATTGTTTGAAATATATGGAAATGGTTCTCAAAACTATCGTTCAGTTACATTTGCGGATATAAGTATTATTAATCCTGCTTTTGCTATAAATCCAAAAATAACTGACGAAAAGGGATATACTATCGATTTAGGAATCAGGGGGAAAATAGATAAAATAGTTTCACTTGACATTAATTTATTCCACATAGCATATAAGGATAGAATTGGCTTTATCCAAAAAGTTTTTTCAGACGGCAGTGTGAAAAGTGAACGAGGAAATTTAGGAAACGCAGATCTAAATGGTTTAGAGTCATTGATAGATTTAAATCTTTCAGAGTTACTGAATTTTGACACTACAATTTATTCATTAAAAAGCTTTTTTAATTACTCCTTTATTAAATCAAAATATACTGAATCTACTACTCTAGGAATCGTTGGTAAAAATGTTGAATTTGTTCCAGAAAATAATTTTAAAACAGGCCTTCAATTTGGATATAAAAATTTAGCAGCAAATGTTCAATATAGTTTTGTTTCTGATCAATATACAGATTCCTCAAATGCAATTGAGGGAAATTTGAGTGGGGTTATTGGTCTTATACCTAGTTACAGTTTATTAGATTTTTCTGGATCTTATTCACTAAATAATATTAAACTAGAATTTGGAATAAATAACTTATTAAATGAAGCTTATTTCACTCGAAGAGCCACAGGGTATCCTGGTCCAGGTATTATACCCTCACCAAACAGAAATATATATATAAGTACACAAATTAAATTTTAAATAGATATGTTTAATCAGTTATTTACCATGGTAGATCAATTTTTTTTGAAAGTAAAAATAAAATTGATCAAAACTTGATACTTTTGAATTGATGAAAATTTTATTAAATATTCTTTTAATCATATTGTTTTTAGGCTATTCGAAAAATGAAGAAATGATTTCTTTGAAATGTATGGTTGAAATTACTGACTATCGTGGTGAAGGTGCATACTTTTCCATTTCAATAATAGATGAAAAAGATCTTTATTTAAAAACAGTCTATGTTTTAGGTAATGATAAAACTTGGTTTTCAGAAATGAAGTCTTTCTGGAAACATCTTAAAATAAATGATTTGTATCTGGATGACGAATTTTATCCATTGATTGAAGGTATTTCTGGTCCAACAATATCAGGAGGAGAAACAAGAATTTTACAACTTAAAATTCCTAAATTACTTTATAATAAAACCAATCGTCTTCGCTTTGAAACAGCTGTTGAAGACAAAGGTTATTATACTGATGATATTAATGTTGAATTAAATAACGAAAGTTTAAGTAAGTCATATCAAGGAAATGGTTTTATTCGAAATATCAAATTCATACTTCCAGTGAAATGATAAAAGGAATATGGAGAAGCACTCACTTTTTATTAGCTGTAAGTGTTTCAATTTTTTTAATTATTGCATCAGTTACTGGCACCTTCTTAGGAATTGAGGCAATTGTTGATCAGTCTCAAAAAGAGGCTATTTCTGATCTTGATAAAATTAGTCTTAAAAAGACCATGGATTCTCTTCAAAATAATTTTTTAGAAGTCTATGAGATATCAGTAACTGAAAAAAATCAAGTCTTAGTTCAAGGAATTACATCCAAGGGATTTGAAACAGTATTTGTCAATCCAAATACAGGAAAAAAATTAGATATAGTAAAACCAAAGAACAGATTATCTAACTTCATGAAGAACTTACATCGTTCTTTATTTTTGAAAAAAACAGGGCGAATTCTAATGGGTTTTATTTCGTTTTTAACAGCACTACTGGTAATTACTGGATTTTTGTTACTAATAAATAGAATTGGAGGTTTTAATAAAATATTTAGACCTTTAAAAGAAAAACAGTTTTTTAGAAAGTCTCATATTGAACTTGGTAGATTGTTCGTTATTCCAATTTTTTTTATTGCCATTAGTGGTTTTTATCTGACTACAGCAAGATTCGATATATTTAATTCAAACAAATCAACTCACTATGATTACAAGGCAGGTGAAAAGTATGTTGATTTAGATAAATTTTATCTTGATAAAGTCAAAAATGTCATATATCCATTTTCGTCTTCAGAAAATGATACATATAAGATTCAATTATCCAATCGCACTATAACTCTCCAACAGGGAGATAACAGCTTATTATCTGAAGATATTCATTCTACTCCTTTTTTAATTCGAGCTTGGGCATATTGGATTCATACAGGAGAAAGCAACATACTTATTGCTGTTTTACTTACACTTACTTCATTAACTTTAATTTTCTTTATTATTTCAGGCCTTTTCATTTCATCAAAAACTAGCTGGGCTTTATTTAAATTTTCTAATATTGATTTTAATGAAGCTAAAATTATTATACTATACGGCTCAGAGACAGGCAATACCTTCCAGTTCGCAAAAAAACTATTAAAAAGACTAAATCAAGATGGAATTAAAGCTACTATTTGTAGTTTAAATAAGTATAATTTTTTTCCTAAAGCACAAGTATTTATATTCATGACGTCAACTTATGGTGAAGGAGATGCTCCCTCTAATGCCGACCAATTTGCATATAAATTTAAAAAGTATAAACAATTAAAAACTATAGAATATACTGTACTGGGGTTTGGTTCTAAAAGCTATCCTAAATTTTGCAGCTTCGCTGAAGATATTAATTCACTTTTAAGTCAGGAAGATAATTATTCTGAATTATATCCATTTTTCAAAATAAATAATCAAGATGCTAATGAATATTCAAGTTGGGAAAAAAAATTGATTAGTCGATTTAATAGTTAGAAAAAAGTTATTGAATTCTTAATTAAATAACTTCTGAGAATAATTATAGGCACTTTCAAATGCTAATACATCAGTTGACTTAGGTAGTTTTTTTAAAGAAGTGAAATAGGAAATTAATTTTTCTGTAGGTACGTTTCCTATTAATTTATTTTGTGCCATGGGACAACTGCCCATTCCTTTAATAGTTCCTTCAAATCGTTTACATCCCGCGTTAAATGCAGCATTTACTTTATCATACCAATTTTTTGGATGAGTATGAAAATGTGCACCAAATTCTAACTCAGGATGTTTTGTTATAAGAGTATCAAATAAATGGGTTATATCTTGAATCTTAGCAGTTCCTAAAGTATCAGAAAGGGAAATAATTCTAATTTCCATGTTTGCTAACATATCTACCCATTCTAATATGATAGAAGAACTCCATGGGTCGCCATATGGATTACCAAAACCCATAGATAGATAAATGATAACCTCTTTTTCATTCTCACAGGTGAGTTTTATTATCTCTTTAAGGTTTGTTACTGATTCCTTAATAGTTCTTCCTGTATTTCTAACTTGAAAGTATTCTGAAATTGAAAGAGGATACCCTAGATATTTAATTTTTTTAAATTTTACTGCGGTTTGAGCACCTCTTAAATTTGCTACAATAGTTAATAATTTAGTGTTAGAATTACTAAAATCTAAATTTGTTATAACATCAGCAGTATCAGCCATTTGTGGAATCATATTAGGAGATACAAAACTCCCAAAATCTAAGGTATCAAAACCCACTTTTAACAAAGCCTGATAATACTCAATCTTTTTATTGGTTGAAATAAGTGGCTGAAATGATTGTAAAGCGTCCCTAGGACATTCTATAAGCTTAACAGTTTTCATTCAATTAGGATAAATTAAAAAAATCGAAATAATTAATAAAAGAGCTGCCTGAGTTTTATTCCAAAAAGACTTTTTCTTGTAAAATTTAAAATTTTCACCTAATCGATCAATAGTAATACTTATGAAAAAAAATATAGTTAGAGCTTGAATAAAAAAGATAATACCTAGAATTAAAAATTGAATTTTATATGACAAAACCTCCGAAAAAAGAAATCCTGGGAAAAAACTAATAAAAAAAAGAGTCACTTTTGGGTTGCTTAGGTTCATTATAAAACCAGTAAAAAAAATATTTTCTGAAATTTCTTTTTTTAGAGAAATATCTTTATCCAAATAACTAGTTTTTAAAAGATGATAAGCTAGAAAAAGCAAGTAAGAGGCACCTAATAATTCAATAATTCGAATTGCTTGGGGAATAGTTTTTAAAATACTCCCTAGTCCTAAAACAACAACTAGTGTATGAATAATTAATCCAGAACAAAGACCAAAACTAAAAAGAATACCTTTTCTCCAACCTTTTGCTAAACTAGTACTAATAACATACATTATATCGGGCCCTGGAAAAAGAGTTAAACTAACTGATGTAACGATAAATAGGAAAATTGTGTTTTGCTCCATAAAAGGCAAATTTATCAATATATTTGCACTCCAATACAATGCATTTGATAATGATCGAAAGACTTGAGCAAGAACTCCATCCACTAAGGGCGAAACTTAAACAACACCCAGTTTATAAATCCATATATTCAATTAAAGATATCCAATTCTTTATGGAAAACCACGTGTTTGCTGTGTGGGATTTTATGTCTTTGCTTAAACAACTACAAAATCTATTGAGCTGTAATAAGATTCCTTGGCGCCCCTCTGGTTATCCAAAAGCATCAAGGCTTATAAATGAAATTGTTTGGGGAGAAGAGTCAGACATAGACAGAAACGGTGTCCCGATGAGTCATTTTGAAATGTATCTTCAGGCGATGAGATCCCTAGGCGCAAGTTCAAAAAAAATTGATGAACTTATTGTTGACGTTAATGCTGGAGAGAGTATGAAAAATATTTTAAGTAAAGCCAACTATCCTTCACACATTAAAAACTTTTTAGATTTCACTTTTCATGTCGTATACTCTAATAAACCCCATATAATTGCTGCTGTTTTTACCTTTGGAAGGGAAGATTTAATACCTGATATGTTTATTGAAATTATTAAAAACTTGAAGATGTCTAAGGAAGAAGATCTTGCTGATCTAATCTATTATTTTGAACGTCATATAGAAGTAGATTCTGGAGAGCACGGACCAATGGCAATAGAAATGATAAAACAACTTTGTGGTGAGGATTCTAAAAAATGGGATGAAGCTTTAAATTATTCAAAACAAGCTTTAGAATTAAGAATAAAGTTATGGGATGGAATATTAATTTATTTAGAAAATAAAAAATCATTAATTCCTGTAGAATAAACTACTATGATGCGGGCAATAATCTTGATATTTCTTCTACTTAGTAAAACCGCTTATTTACAAGAAAATAAAGTCTCAAAATATGCTAATACAATAACAGCAAAAGAACTAATGGATAACCTGTATGTTTATTCATCGGACTATTTTCAGGGAAGGGAAACTGGAACCTTAGGCCAAAAAAGAGCTATTGATTTTCTGCAAAATTTTTATACCACATCGGGTATTGCGTCTGCTGATGGGACTCAAAATTATTTGCAACCAATGAAATTGTTTATAAAAGGAAAAAAAGTTGAAACTGAAAACCTAGCCTCAATAATAAAAGGATCTGAATATCCCGATGAATATATAATTATTACTGCGCATCTCGACCATATTGGAATTGATGAGAATGGTGATATAAATAATGGTGCTGATGATGACGGAACTGGGAATGTTGCATTGCTAGAAATGGCTGAAGCTTTTAAGCAAGCAGAAAAGGAAGGATTCGGACCAAAAAGAAGTTTAGTATTCCTACATGTTACTGGTGAGGAAAAAGGACTTTTAGGATCAAAATACTATACTGAAAACCCACTATATCCTATTAAAAATACCGTTGCTAATTTAAATATAGATATGATTGGCCGAGTTAATCCCAAAAGAGAATCAGAAGATCCTAACTATATTTATTTAATAGGGTCTGACAAGTTAAGTCAGGAACTTCATGACATTTCAGAGGCTGTAAATGATAAATACATTCAATTAGAATTAGATTATACTTATAATGATGAAAGAGACCCAAATCGATTTTACTATCGAAGTGATCATTATAATTTTGCTAAAAAAAATATACCTGTTATTTTTTACTTTAATGGAACTCATGAAGACTATCATAAACCAACTGATACAGCCAATAAAATAAATTATCCTATTTTAGAAAAAAGAATAAAGTTGATTTTTTATACTGCCTGGGAATTGGCTAATAGGAAAAATAGAATTCAACTAAAATAGATATGAATTTAATTTCTTTTAAAACAGTAATCTTAGTTGCTGTAGTTTTATTTTCAAATCTCACTTTTTCTCAAGTAAAGGAAGTTGAAGTTTTAGATAGCGCCAAAGTAAGACACATAAACCTAGGTATTAAACTTGGTATTCCAAACCTAATTGGTGGTTCTGCAGAGATTGTTTTACCGGTATTAGGAAATAGAATTGCTCCCTATTTCGATTACAGTGGATTTTCGATAGATACAGACGAAATATCTACAAGTTTATCGTATCTGGAATATGGTTCAAACCTATATTTTAATCAAAAAGGAAACGGATTTTTTATATCCTTAGGACGAGGAAAGTTTAATACTGAACTTGCCTTTAATGCCTTAGATTTTGGTAATTTACTTATACTATTTGAGCCGATCTTTACAGATTTTAACTTCAATACTACTAATATTAAGTTGGGATTAAAATCTGGAGGTACTTTTTATTTCAGGTTTGAATTAGGATTTGGCTTAACAAATATCCCTGATTCTGTAGATTTTATTGCATCTTATGGCGGAATTACAAAGAGTTTTTCAGAGGAATTACCACCTATTCCAGGAATTAGTTCTAGTGGTATTTTAATTGGAAATATTGGTTTTGGTTTTTCATTTTAATTACAAAAATTCTGTTTTGGGCGAAAACCAAATGTATATTTGCATTTGAAAAATTTTTATGAATCTTTTGACTTTTAGATCATTCAAAAAAGTGAAGTTTTACACCTCACTATCTTTTTTATTTTTTTTTATTAAAGCTTCAACTTTATTAGGTCAAGATAAAATCACTCTGAGTGGATATATCTCAGATATTGAAAATAATGAAACTCTTATTGGGGTTAGTATTATATTTCCTGAACTTAAGTATGGAACGATCACTAATGAATACGGATTCTACTCATTAACACTTCCAAAAGGATCTTATCAATTACAAATCAGCTATTTAGGCTTTGAAAATCAAATACTAGAATTAGAGCTTGATAAAGATTTAATTCAAAATTATAAACTTATTCCTCAAGCAGAAGTATTAGATGAAGTTATTGTAGAAGAAAATGTAGAGCTTTTAAATATTAAAAGTCCCCAGATGAGTGTTAATAAACTTTCTGTAAATACTATAAAAAAAATTCCTGCTGCATTAGGAGAAGTTGATATTATCAAATCAATCACTCTATTGCCAGGAGTAACAAATGCAGGCGAGGGTGCCTCAGGGTTTAATGTTCGTGGTGGCGGTGCAGATCAAAATCTTATTCTTTTAGATGAAGCTATTATCTTTAATTCTTCACATCTTTTTGGGTTCTTTTCTGTATTTAATCCTGATGCCATTAAAGATATACGTCTTTTTAAAGGAGGTATACCTTCCTCATATGGAGGAAGAGCTTCATCAGTATTAAATATTTACCAAAATGAAGGAAATAGAAATAATTTTGAAAGTCAAGGAGGGATTGGACTTATTTCCAGCAGAATACTTTTAGAAGGCCCTCTAAAAAAAGAAAAAAGCTCTTTTCTTATTGGAGGTAGAAGCAGTTATGCTCATCTATTCCTACCACTAGTTGAATCTATAGACAATGATAAGGCATATTTCTATGATTTAAATACTAAATTAAGCTATACCCTAAATGAAAGTAACAATTTTTATCTTTCTGGTTATTTCGGTAGAGACGTTTTTGATATTGATAATTTATTTGATTTAGCATATGGTAATTCAGTAGCCAACTTTAGATGGAATCATCTTTTTTCAAATAAATTATTTTCAAATCTTTCTATAATCTATTCAGATTATGATTATACCCTAGACTTTGGTCTTGTAGAATTTGACTGGAATTTAGGGATCACAAATTTTAACTTCAAATATGACTTTAAATATTATTTGAATGAAAAAATAAAAATAGAATATGGATTGAACAGTATTTATTACAAGTTTGATCCTGGATTAATTGAACCCACAACTGAAAACTCTCCCGTACAAAGACGTAAATTAGAAGATAAATTTGCATTTGAAAATGCCTTATATTGGGGAATTAATTATCAACTTTCTAACAAAATAACTTTTCAGGCTGGATCAAGACTAAGTCAATTTTTACGTCTAGGTCAAAAATTTAACACCTATAGCAATAACGATCCACTATTATACATACCTTCTTCCAGAACATATGAAGAAGCAAAACCTATTGGAACAGAAATATATTCTCCTAATGAAATTGTAAAGACGTATACTAATTTAGAACCTCGTTTTTCACTTGCGTATCAAATTGCAAAAGATCGCTCCCTTAAGCTGAGTTATAATCGCATGGCACAATACTTACACTTAATCTCAAATACAAACTCCCCTACTCCTATAGATGTCTGGGCTCCAAGTGGAAAATTTATTAAACCACAGCTTTTAGATCAGATCGGGATCGGTTATTTTAAAACTTTTCAAAACAACCAGTATAATTTAGAAATTGAAGCTTTTTATAAAAAAATCAAAAATCGACTAGATTATATTGATGGTGCTGAATTAATTGCCAATGATGCTATTGAACAAATTTTACTTTCAGGAAAAGTCAGAGCGTCAGGACTAGAATTTTTATTTAGAAAAAATGAAGGAAAACTTACGGGCTGGATCGCTTATACTTTGTCACGATCTGAGCAACAAACACCTGGAAGAAATTCAGAAGAAGTGGGAATAAATAATGGAGAATGGTATTTTACTCCATATGATAAAACACATGATTTATCGGTAACATCAAATTATGAACTAAATAAAAAATGGAGTTTAAGTGCTAATTTTTTATTTCAAACTGGTCAACCAATTACATACCCCAATGCACAATATAAATTTTCAGGATTTTCTATTCCTAACTTTGAAGCTAGAAATAGTAGTAGGCTTCCAGCTTATCATCGCTTAGACTTTTCAGCCGTATATTCACCAAAAAATAAGTTAGGACAATGGGTTTTTGGAGTATATAATATTTATAACAGAAAAAATGCTGCTTCTATTCGATTTCAAGAAAACCTAGAAAGTGGAAATAATGAGGCACTACGTTTAACCATTTTCGGAATAATACCCTCTGTTACTTATAATTTTAAATTTTAGGTATGAAAAAAGTCATCATTCTTTTTATTGGACTATTGTGTTTAAATTGTGAAGATCCCATTGATCTAAAACTTAATGACTCTAATCAAATTTTAGTTGTAGATGCTTTTATAAATTGGATTAAGGAGGATCAAACTTCAGAACAAGAAGTAATATTATCTTTAACAAGTCCCTATTTTGAAGAAAACTACAAATCCGCTAGTGGTGCAAATGTATTTATTGAAGATGAAGAAGGTAAAATTTACATTTTTAATGAAGAAGGACAAAGTGGAAGATATTTAACATTAGATACAATTCCATATTCCCTAGATAAAGTTTTTACATTAAACATAGAATATAATGGACAGTATTTCTCTGGAAAAGAATCTTTAATCAGTGTTAGTGACATAAATCGAGTAGAGCAAGAAAAAGTTAACTTTTTTGGAAGAGAATCAATACAACTACAGGCAAATAGTTTAGACCCTATAGAAGAGCGTAATTTTAGTTTTTTTGAATTTAAAAGTGATAAATTAAAAAAAACAGAATACAATATTTATAGAGATGATTTTAGTAGTGGTACAGAATATTATGGCTTTTTATTAAGCGATGAATTAGAACCAGGTGACGAGGTGCAAATTAGACAATATGGATTGTCAAATATTGCTTATAATTTCTGGTACCTATTAATTTTTCAAAATACCGAACAGGGAGGTCCTTTTCAAACTACACCTGTAAATATAATCGGTAATATGGTTAATCAAAGTGATTCAAAGTTAAATCCCCTGGGTTATTTTAGAATATCTGAAGTTTCAGAAATATTATACACGGTTAAATGATTTTATAAAAAAACCGCCTAAAGAGACGGTTTTAAAAAAAACAAATTGGTTTATGAAATGCTTTTATGAAAATTACTTTCATAAATGCAAGTTAAAAGTAATTAAAAATATTTAGAATTTTTATAAATAAGTGAAAAAATGTAAAGTTTGATTTAAATAAAATGTTTCATGAATAATAAAACCTTTATTTAATTTACATTTTTTTAAAAATAAACCAAGGTATTCTTCTAAAAACCCATGTCGCAAACCTCCATCTTTTGGTTATGTATACAATACGTTTTTTCCTTTTAATTGCATTTACAATTTGAACAGCAGCCTTTTCTTTGGTCGAAGTCCAAAACATTTCCTTCCCCTGAAGCATTGGAGTTCTGACAAATCCTGGTCTTATATCTGTGATATAAATATTTGACTTACTATGGGCTGCCCTTTGAGCCATACCTTCAAAATAACTTGCTTGGTATGCCTTTGATGCGTGGTACGCAGGGGCTAAGCCACCACCTCTTTGTGATGCAACTGAAGAAATATTAGCTAAATGACCAAAGCCTTGTTTCTCAAAAAAGAGCATTCCCCAATTTACCAAATTAGTAAATGCAATTACATTCAATTTGTTAATTTTATCTTCCAAATCAAAATCAAGTTTTAAATTTAATGTACCCCTACCTGCACTTATGATAAATAAATCTAATCCCCCCAATTCTTTAGTTAATTTCTCTATATCCTCCAATGCATATGACTTAGTGCAATCAGAAGTTACATAATGAATTTGTTCAGGGTGTTCCTTTTTTAATTTCAAAAGTAGTGCATCTCTCCTGCCTGTTATCCCAACAAAATAATTGTTTTTGACCAATTCTCGAGCAAGAGCCTTCCCTATTCCTGAACTCGCTCCAACAATTATTGCTTTTTTAGATTTATTCATAATAATTCAATTAATTTGAGAGAGTGGGTTGAATGATTTAAACAACAATATATCAAATTTCGAAGAACTTAAGTTTATTTACTACAATCCATTATATCAGTCCTAGTATCTAAAGAAAAGTGGATTTAATTCTAGATACGGGGGTATTATTTGAAAGCTTTAGGTTGGATTTTTTTTTGAGATTTAACTGTCTATTTACTGGCAATAAAAAAAAGAGCTAACTTTACGTTAACCCTTTGTTTAAAATGGGTGGAAGAGCGGTCTCGAACCGCCGACCTCCTGAACCACAATCAGGCGCTCTAACCAACTGAGCTACAACCACCATTTAGATTTGCAAATTTAAAAGTTTTTAGACACCAAACAAGTTTTTGTTATTCTCTTATTTGTCAATCCATTGGATATAAAATACCAGTCTGGTTTCTAACTTCATCCATTAACTTTACAAGATTTAAACTTTGCTGCAAAGACCATTTAGAAGATTCTGTTTCGTTATTTCTTAAACATTGATTTACTTCTAAAATCTCGTAGGTATAACCCTTTCCTAAAAAATCAAATGTTTTTTCGAAAGATTCTTCTTTTTTAACAAGTTTAAGATTTGGTGACTCATGCCAACGAGAGTCTAAATATATTTCTCCGGCTTCACCACAAATTGTTGCGCGCATATTCTCATGATGAGAAAAACTCGAGTATAATATAGCTTGAGATTTATCATAAGTCAACAAAATCCCTATTTGTTCATCAACACCTGTTTCAGAAACTACTGCAGAAGCTTTAATTGAATTTGGTTTACCCATAACTATGAAAGCAAGAAATAAAGGATAAATTCCAATATCTAATAAACTTCCACCTCCTTTTTTAAGATTAAAAAGACGAGAGTCGAATTCTTTATCTAGACCATAGAAACTAAAAGTTGCATTTACATACCTCAATTTACCTATTTCACCTCTATCAATCCATTGAAGTACTTGTTCGAAGGCTGGGTTAAATCTTGTCCAAAGTCCTTCCATTAAAAAAACCTTATGCTTTTTTGCGCAATCAATCATTTCTTTAACTTGACGCTGATTAATAGCTAACGGTTTTTCACATAAAATAGATTTTCCATTCTTTATTGCTTCAATAACATGTCCATGGTGATTTTGATTCAAAGAAGCTATGTAAATAATTTTAACAGAATTGTCCGCATAAAGGCTTTCATAATCTCCATAAAAAGTATTTACTCCAAATTCTTTTGCAAAAACTTTAGCACGGTCTTCGTTGGAAGATGCTACTGCAGTGAGTTCACAATCCTCAACTAAAATTAAATCAGAAGCAAATTTATGAGCTATTTTTCCAAGACCTAAAATACCCCATTTAATCAAAGCAGGCATTAGGTTCGAATTAAATCATCTAAATTACCAATTGAAATTGGTTGGCGTGAAGTAAATCCCTCCCCTGCTTCAGTTCCAATTAGTCTACCAAAGTTTTTTGCTCGATACAAAACACTATCGTGGAAGTTTTTACTACTTATAGGCGTGTTTAACTCAGTTGAGTTTGGATTAAAAAATTGGCTGGTATATGCTGAAACAGCCTGAATTTTTAAATCCATAAAACCAGAAACGTCAATTATTACATCTGGTTTTATATCATTCCATTGTATGTATTCTAAAATAAGTTTTGGTCGCCACGCATCTTGATACTTATCATTAGAGTCTTTAGTTTCTATTTTAGTTAGTCCACTTAGGAAACAAGCGTCATTTACCAAGCGGTTTCCCCTGCCGTGATCGATATGACGATCTTCAATAGAATTGCATATAACAATCTCTGGTCTATACTCCCTTATTTTTTTTATAACTAAAAGCTGATGATTTTCGTCATTCATAAAAAAACCATCTTTAAATTTTAAGTTTTCCCGTGTTAAGGCACCTAAAACAGAAGCCGCATTAGAAGCTTCTTTTCTTCTTATATCTATATTCCCACGAGTTCCCAATTCACCTTGAGTAAGGTCGATAATTATCACTGACTTACCTTGGTTTATAGATTTTGCTATTGTACCTCCACTTCCTAATTCGACATCATCAGGATGAGATCCAAAAGCTAGAATATCAACATTTATCATATTTGTTTTATTGATGATTGAAGTAAATCTTTTTTCAAGTCTTCAACAGATTCTATTCCTGCAGAAAAACGAACCATTTGGGGACTAATACCTTGAGAAATTCTTTCTTTTTCTGTTAATAAAGCATGAGATGTAAGGCGAGGACTTAGAGCAGTACTTTCAATCCCAGCTAAACTCATTGTTGGCTTTATTAGTTCTAGGCCAAGTAAAAACTTTTTACAATCCATTTCTGATACTAAATCAAATGATAACATGCCTCCAAAACCTTTCATCTGCATTTTAGCTGTATTGTGTTTTGGATGATTTTTAAGCCCTGGATAGTAAACTTTTTCAACCCAACTTTCCTTTTCTAAAAAATCAGCAATTAGTCTTGCATTTATATTTTGAGCTTGAACACGAATGAAAAGAGTTTTTATGCTTCTTTCCAAGAGCCATACTGTGTAATCACTTAAACTCCCTCCCAAGTTTTTTGCAGAGCTAAATATTTGTTTAATACTATTTTTAGTTCCAAGAACAGCTCCTGCACAAATGTCACTATGACCACCTAGATACTTTGTAGCACTGTGAATAACAATATCAATACCCATAGAAATTGGATTTTGGTTCACAGGACTCGCAAAAGTATTATCAATCATTGTCCAGATACCTGATTTTTTGGCAAGATCACTAATGGATTTTATATCTATGATTTTAAGTGTTGGATTACTTGGAGTTTCAATGTAAATTCCTTTAGTATTTTGCTTTATTTTGGATTCAAAATCATCAACTTCAGTTCCTGAGGTAAAGCAGAACTCAATGCCATACTTAGAAAATTCATTTTGAATAAAATTTCTTGTACCGCCATATAAATCATCTTGAAAAATTACGTGATCTCCAGATTTTAGATGGGAAAATAGCGCTGTGCTTATAGCAGCCATACCTGAACCAAATAATAATCCAGCTTCAGCTCCTTCTATAGCAGCTATTTTTTTTGCAACTCCTATTTGATTTGGAGTATTAAAATACCTAGGATAATGATTGATTTCAACATCGTTGAAGGCATAAGAAGATGACATATATAATGGAGATATTGCTCCACCATATTTTTCATCTTTTAACTCTCCTGCATGAACACAAAGTGTTTTAAAATCTTGTGATTTTTTCATTTAATTTTCAATCCATGAAATTACTTTGGGGTCATCTGGTTGTGTTCTTGGAGAAATAACTCTCGCTAACTGTCCATCAGAATTAATCAAATATTTTTGAAAATTCCATGACACGCTAGAACTTATAACTCCATTTTCAGCTTCTTTTGTTAAAAATTTATAAACTGGATGCATATTCCCCCCTTTAACTGATATCTTGCTCATCATTGGAAAGGTTACTCCATAATTTTTTTCACAGAAAGCAGCAATTTCTTCATCAGTTCCAGATTCTTGAAATAGAAAGTTATTTGCTGGAAATCCAATAATTTCAAAATTTTCATTTCCATATTTAACATATAATGCTTGTAATTTCTTGTATTGAGGTGTTAATCCACACTTAGATGCGGTATTAACGATCATTACTTTTTTACCTTTTAAAGTACTAAAATCAAACTCTTCTCCCTCGAGATTGGTGACTTTAAATTGATAAATTGTTTTTTTTGGACTAGGTTGTCCTTGAACTCCTATAGAAGTAATCATAAAGGTGATAATGATTAAGTTTACAAATTTCATTTTGCTTTTTATTCAAAGGTCGATGATTTAAATCAAAGAAAAAAATTCGATTTTTCATTATACTACTTCTGCACTCAGACCCTCTTCTAAAAGCTTATTACACTTGAGGATAAGCTCTTCAAAAGCTCCTGTTTTAACTCCACATTTTCCAGAATAGTGAACAATAAACGCACATTGCTCAGCTTGAATATAAGAATGATCACATATCTTGACTAAACATTCAATGACATGATCAAAAGTATTAACTTCATCATTATATAAAATGATTTCATATTCCTTTTCTTCAAGAGTCTCAATCTCATTACTCTCTTGTGGAATAATTTTAGGATTTTTTTTGCTCATTTTTAAGTTTTAATGCACACCAAGTGTCCTTTTCCTTTTCTTCAACAATTTGAAGACCAAACTCTTCTGCTCTCTCTTTTAATATAGGTATATCTTTGATATAAAAACCTGAAATCAATAAAGTTCCCTTAAAAGATAATGCTTTTGCATAAGATGGAAATTGATCCAACAAAATATTACGATTGATATTTACTAAAATAAAATCGTAGCTGGTACTTTTTTTAATTATTTGATTTCCAAAAACTATATTAATATTTTTACATTGATTTTGAACTGCATTTTCTTTCGAGTTTTTTATACACCAAGGGTCATTATCAATAGCATCTATATTTTTTGCTCTCATTTTTGAAGCAATAATAGCTAAGATGCCTGTACCACATCCCATATCTAAAACAGAACTACCTTCTACATTTTCATTTAACAAGAATTCCACTATCATAAATGTAGTTTGATGATGTCCTGTTCCAAAGCTCATTTTTGGGTTAATTACCAGCTCATATTCTTTATTAAACTTAGGATGAAAATCTGCACGTATTACACAATTATCTCCTACAAGAATTGGCTTAAAATCAGACTCCCATTTGGCATTCCAATTAGTAGGCTCAATTTTATCTAATTTAAAATGAATTTTAACGTCACTACTCTTAAACAATGGAATGGAATCTAAAAAATTATTATAATGGAGATTCTCTGGGATAAAGGCATCAAATCCAATATCTGTCATTTGAAAACTTTGAAAGGGAAGACTTTGTAATTGAGCAAGTAAAATATCGCTCCACGGTTTCATAGGTGATATTTTAAAATAATATACTATATAAGCATTAGTCACTAAAAGGAACTAACTATTTCAATGAAATCAGCTGCCTTTAAGGACGCGCCACCTATCAGACCACCATCAACATCTTTACCTGAAAATATTTCTCGTGCATTATTGGGTTTAACACTCCCCCCATATAAAATAGCTACATCTTCAGCTATTTTTTGGTTATAATTTTCTATAATTAAATTTCTAATATATTTATGCATTTCCTGAGCTTGTTTTGGACTTGCAGTTTCCCCAGTACCAATCGCCCAAACCGGTTCATATGCCAAAATAATTCTTTTCCATTGCGTTTCGGGAAGATCAAAAAGTGCGGTTTCAAGCTGCCTAGCTACCACTTTAAAATGATTATTTGATTTACGATCTGCAAGCTGTTCTCCAAAACAAAATATAACTTCCATCTCAGCATCCAAAGCTGCTTTTACTTTTTCTTTAATAATACTATCCGTTTCGCGAAAAATAGCACGTCTTTCAGAATGACCAATGAGCGTCGTAGTAACTTCGATACCTTTGAGCATATCGGCAGAAATTTCTCCAGTGTATGCTCCTGAAACAGCTGCATTTATATTTTGAGCAACAACAGTTATAGAGGTATTACTTAAAATTTCTTTACTTTGAGATAATTGAGTGAAAGCAGGAGCAACCATTACGCGAACATCATTTGGAATTTCAAAGGATTTTATACTATTCAATAATTCTTTGGTCTGGAATTGATTATTATTCATTTTCCAGTTTCCGGCTACAATTTTATCTCTCATGGTTTATGATGTTTTTATTCTTGGATCTAAATAAACGTATATTAAATCGACTACAATATTAATAATAATAAAAAGAAAGGCAATAACAATTACAGCACCCATTACAACTGGAATATCTAATTGATTAAGTGCCTCTACTATCTCTTTTCCTAGACCATTCCAACCAAAAACATATTCTACAAAAATAGCTCCAGCTAAAAGAGATGCAAACCATCCAGATACTGCAGTAATTACTGGATTTAATGAATTTTTTAAACCATGTTTAAAAATTACTTGATATCTAGAAAGACCCTTAGAGTATGCGGTTCTTATATAATCCTTAGAAAGGACTTCTAATAAATTAGTCCTAATTAATTGAATAATAACTGCCAAGGGGCGAATTCCTAAAACAAAAGATGGCAAAATTAAATTTTTCCAAATAATATGATATGAATCTCCAAAATCATCTAATTCATAAAGACTTCCTGTCATATTGAGTTGGGTGTACGAATGAAGAATATATCCAAAAAACCAAGAAAAAAGTATTGCGCTAAAAAAAGAAGGAACACTCATGCCAATAGTACTAAGAAATAGAAGAAAGCGATCGATCCAATGGTCTTTAAATATAGTTGCCATAACACCCAATAAAACCCCTAATATAACAGCTATTATCATAGAAGAAAAAGCAAGTATAATCGTATTTGGTAAAGTATCTTTTAATATTTCAGAGATCGGCTTCCCTCTTTTTTGATATGAAGTGCGCAAATATGGTAATTTCATTAATAAAATATAATTCTTACCATTAAATATTTTCCAACCTCCATAAATTGATTTATCAAAATGAGCAAAAACCTTAGGATCTTTAGAATGGTAGGAAATTGGTGATAAATCATTTAAATAATAAAAATACTGTTTAGAAAGTGGCAAATTAAATCCAAATTTTTCTTTAATTACCTCTAAGAGTTTACTATCTTCATTTTGATCTAACATCATCTGAGCTGGGTCTCCCGGAAGAACAGTGAATAGAAAAAACACTAAACTTGCTACACCAAAAAGGGCTAAAAAAGTCTGAATTATTTTATTAATAGCATATTGCATCATCCTTTTAAATGAATAAGAGCAAAAATTGCATAATTAACCATATCATGATAGTTTGCCTCAATTCCTTCACTTACAAGTGTTTTTCCTTCATTTTCTTCAATTTGTTTTACTCGAAGAAGTTTTTGTATAATTAGGTCAGTAAGTGAGCTTATTCGCATATCCCTCCAAGCTTCACCATAGTCATGATTTTTATTAAGCATTAATTCAAAAATGACTTTTAATTGTTCATCATAAAGCTCTAAAGCAACATCTAAATTTAAATCAGACTTTTCAGCTACTCCTTTATTAATTTGTATTAGTGCCATAACACTGTAGTTAATTATCCCAATGAATTCTGACTCTTGTCCTTCATCAATCTTTTGAGTTTGGTTAGTTTGTATGCTTCTGATTCGTTGAGCTTTTATAAAAATTTGATCCGTCAAGGATGGAAGTCTAAGAATTCTCCATGCAGATCCATAATCACTCATTTTTTTCTCAAATAAAGCTCTGCATTGAAAAATAATTTCTTTGTACTCTTTTTCCGTAGCTTCCATTTAATTTAAATTTGTCATAAATTTCGAATTTATTTTTAATTCATTTACTCTTCATTTTAAAAGTTATCAAAAAAAACATTAAACCACATCAAATTCGAATACGAGGAAATCTAATCGATTTAGCAACACCCAAAATCATGGGGATTTTAAATCTTACAAAAGATTCTTTTTATGATGGCGGAAAGTATAATAATTTAAATAGCGCCATAGCTCATACTCAGAAAATGCTTGATGAAGGGGCGTACTTTATTGATATTGGAGTTTCAAGTAGTAAACCTGGAAGTTTACTTATTAGCCCAGAAGAAGAAAGAAATCGCTTGATTCCATTTCTAAAAATATTACTAAAAGAGTTTCCAAAAACTCACTTTTCATTAGACACATACAATAGCTTAGTAGCTGAAGAAAGTTTGGATCTTGGAATAAGTATGATCAATGATATATCAGGAGGTCTTATAGATCCAAATATTCTTTCTGTAGTAGGGTTGCACAAAGTGCCTTATGTAATTATGCATATGAAGGGAATACCAAAAAGTATGCAGGATGATATTTATTATCAAAATACAGTTCAAGAAATTACTTACTTTTTTAGTAAGCAAATAAAAAAAGCTTCTTCAGCCGGTATAAACGACATAATCATCGATCCCGGATTTGGATTTGGAAAAAGTAAAAAAAACAACTTTACTTTACTACAAAATTTAAGTTACTTTGAAAATCTTAAATGCCCAATACTTATTGGTATTTCTAGAAAATCTATGGTTTATAAAACCCTGGGAATTGGACCTGATCAATCTTTAAATGGAACAACAGCTCTTAATGCTTGGGGATTAGATCGTGGTGCAAAAATCTTAAGAGTTCACGATGTTAAAGAAGCGAAAGAATGCATCGACTTATGGTTAGAGCTTCAATAGTTTTTATAAATTTACACAAACGACGTTTACTTGAATATTACAGATTTTATTAACTTTTCTTTTATAGATGTTATTGACATAATACTTGTCGCTTTACTCCTTTTTTATCTTTACAGGTTAGTTCGGGGTACTGTAGCTATAAATATATTTATTGGAATCGTTATAATTTATTTAATTTGGAAATTGACTGCTTTACTCAATATGGATGTATTAAGTAATTTGCTAGGAAAGTTTATAAGTGTTGGATTCTTTGCCCTAATCGTAGTTTTTCAACAAGAAATAAGAAAGTTTCTTCTCCTTTTGGGATCAACAAATTTTACAAACAAGCGAAATGTGGTTCGCTATTTTAGGTTTTTAAGCCAAACCCAAGAAGAGTCAAATTTAAATTTAAAAATCTTAATAAATTCTTGTGACGAAATGGCCAAAAGTAAAATGGGAGCTATAATTGTATTGCAAAAAAATAATTCTCTTGATTTTACTTTAAATGAAAGTAATTATTCTAAGATACAATTGACACCCCAAGTTCTGGAAAGTATATTTTTCAAAAACAGTCCTTTACATGATGGGGCTATTGTCATTAAAAATAATATCATAATAGCTACTCGTGTTATTTTACCTGTGAGTGATAAATCAAATATTCCTTCGCGTTATGGCTTACGTCACCGAGCAGCATTGGGTATTACTGAGAAAACAGATGCGTTGGTATTAGTGATATCTGAACAAACTGGAAAAATAGTTTATTTTAAAAATGGAAGCTTTTATAGTATTGATAGTCTTGAAGCATTAAAAAAATCAATTACTCAAGATTTGAGTAATTAATTAAACGGCAAGCTCTTCTGCAAACTGTACATCATAAAGCTTAGCATAATAACCATCTTTAAATTTTAATAACTCATCGTGAGTGCCTTGTTCTACAATATCGCCTTTATGCATAACTACTATTCGGTCTGCATTTTTAACGGTTGCTAAACGATGAGCAATAATAATAGATGTCTTGCCTTTGGTCAAAGTATCAATTGCCCTTTGTATTATCTCTTCTGAATAACTATCAACTGAAGATGTAGCTTCATCAAGGACAAGAATTGAAGGTTCTGAAATATAAGCTCTTAGAAATGCAATTAACTGTCGTTGACCAGTAGAAAGCATCACTCCTCTTTCTTTAACATTGTAGTCATAACCATTAGGTAATGATTCTATAAAATCGTGAACTCCTATGTTTTTTGCTGCTTCAATTACTTTATCTTTTGAAATTCGAGAGTCAAACAGTGTGATATTATTAAATAAACTGTCTGCAAATAGGAATACATCTTGAAGAACAACAGAAACCTTATTACGTAAAGATTTTAAATCATATTTACGAATGGAAATCCCATCTATAGTAATATCGCCTGAATCAAATTCATAAAAACGTGAAATTAAATTTATTATAGTAGATTTTCCAGCTCCAGTAGCACCAACTAAGGCAATTGTTTCACCAGATTTAATTTCAAGTGATATATCATTTATTATTCTCTCCCCTTGAATGTATGAAAATCCTAACTTTTCTAGACATATATTACCATTAATTTGAGATGGCTTCAGAGTTCCCTTATCTTCTATATTACTATGTGTTTCTAAAATTTCAAATATTCTCTCAGCTGCTACCATTCCCATTTGTAAAGAATTAAATTTATCTGCAATTTGTCTCAAAGGTCTAAATAACATCTGAGACATTTGAATAAAAAGAAAAATAGTTCCAAGAGAAACATCTCCACCTGAGATCACGTTTAATCCTCCATACCATACCAAAAGTCCAATTGTAATTGAAGAGGAAATTTCAGCAACAGGAAAAAAAATAGAATTAAACCATACTGTTTTTAGCCAGGCTTTTTTGTGTTTTTTATTAATCGAAACAAAATTATCATACTCAATTTTTTCACGACTAAATAATTGAACTATTTTAATTCCACTAATTCGCTCTTGTACGAACGAATTCAAATTAGCTACTTGTATACGAACTTCTTCAAAAGCTTTTTTCATTGACATTTGAAAAAGTCTTGTTGCGTACAAAATAATAGGCAAAACTGAAAAAACAATTACAGATAAACTCCAATCTACGAAAAGCATTACTCCAGCAACTAAGACCATTTTTAATAAATCTGCTATGATCATAAATAAACCTTGCGAAAAAATACTTGCAATAGTTTCAATATCATTTACAGAACGAGTTACCAAACGCCCAACAGCAGTCTTATCAAAATAAGCCATTTTGAAGTGAAGAATCTTATTAAAAAGTTTAACCCTTAAATCTTTAATTACTTTTTGTCCTAACAAATTAGCATAAAAAACAAAAAGAAATTGGAATACAACCTCAAGTAACAAACTTAAGAACATTAAAATAACTAAGAAAATCATTCCTTGGTAGTCCTTAGGTCGAATATAATCATCCACAGTAACCTTTAATAAATAGGGTGTTACTGTAGAAAATGAAGATAGCAAAATTGCTGAAATCATTACAAAATAGTAAGTGGACTTGAAAGGTTTTATATAAGTCGAAAGTTTAGCAAAAAGTACTAAATCAAAAATCTTACCACTTACTTTTGCCATAACTATAAATAGATGCTATTTGGATATTCTATTTTAGTTAAAAACAATCCTTGCGCAGGAACTGAATAACCAGCAGCAGAACGTTTTTTAAATGAAATAATTTGATGTAATTCTTCTACCTTTTTTTTATTTAAACCAATTTCAATTAAAGTTCCAACAATAGCTCTAACCATATTGCGCAAAAAACGATTTGCTGTAATTGTAAATGTATAACCCTTTTTAGAATTGGTCCACTTAGCATAAGTGATGTCACAAAAAAAAGTTTTAACATCTGTCTTAGATTTAGAAAAACATTCAAAATCATCGTATTCTAGAAGAATTTGAGCAGCATCATTCATTTGCTTAAAGTCTAAATTTTGATTGATTTGATAATGCATATTATTCTCAAAAGCTACCTTTCCTTTAGATATATGATATTCATAGGTTCTTGAAAGCGCATCAAAACGTGCATGGGTATCAGATTTTACTTGTCTAATAGAATGAATAACAATGTCGGATGGTAAAAATTGATTAAGCTGATAAACTATTTGATTTTGCGATTCTGCATTTAAGCTTGAGTCAAAGTGCGCATACATCTGTCGAGCATGAACACCTGTATCAGTTCTTCCTGCAGCAATCAAAGTAATTTTTGATTTTAAGAGTATGCTCAAGGCATTTTCCATTACTTCTTGAACAGAAATTGCATTGGGTTGGATTTGCCAACCATGATAATTAGTTCCTGCATAAGAAAATTCTAAAAAATAACGCACTTTCATTTATTTATTATTGGTAAATATACTTTGAAAAAAGTATCGACACAATCTGAAAATTATTTCTAAATTAAAAAAGTTTTTTGTTAGTTATTCTAAATTAAATTTTGGTGAATCCAATTTTTAAAAATGAGTCTAAAAGTTGAAATAATTAAATTCAAATAAAATTTTATAGATAGCTAACATTAATAAATTTAATTCTACCAATGAAGAAAATCTTATTGCTTTCTGATACTCACGACCGCTTAGATAAAAAAATAATCAGTTATATCTCAAAGTCTGATCAAGTCTGGCACGCAGGAGACATAGGGAGCTCAAGGGTGTTAGATAATCTATCAGAATTGAAACCCCTAAGGGCTGTTTATGGAAATATAGATGGAAATCAAGTTAGATTGCAATTGCCTGAGATTCTATTTTTTGATTGTGAAGGTATTTCTGTGTTAATGATTCATATTGCTGGTTATCCAGGTAGGTATAATTCAAAGACTAGAGACTTGATTATAAAATATAAACCTAAGTTATTAATTTGTGGTCATTCTCATATTTTAAAAGTGATGCAGGACAAAAAAAATAATCATTTACATATGAATCCTGGTGCAGCAGGTATATCCGGTTTTCATAAAATAAGGACAATGCTTCGTTTTGAAATAGATAATGGTAAAATTCAAAATCTTGAGGCTATTGAGTTAGGTGCTAGAGGTCAGTTAGCGAATACGATCAATGGAACTAACTAATTTTTCATCTTTATTAATTGCCCTTCGAGCTAATAGAAGCAATATACATTCTACAAAAGAACTTACAAGAATTATGAAAATAATGGTATTTAAATCTCCTTCAAATATTTTTGAAATATAGATCTGAAGTACAATTAAATTAAGTAAAATTAAAATTAAACAAATGATTGACTGAATTTTTCTTCTCCCATAAATAAAAAGAGATATGAATCCTAAAATCGGAATACAGTAAAAACCATAAAGGTCTTTAAAAAATGAATTTAATTCAATACCTAAAGGAGAATTAAGAGAAACATATAAAACAATAAAAGAGAGTAAAATAACCAAAAGAAGATATAAGGATTGAATACGCTGAATCATAAATAGTTTTTAAACAAAATTAACTTTTTTTTAAAAGTGGATGTTTTAAATAAAATTTGTAATATTGTCATTCTTCAATTAAAAACATTATAGCGTTAATGACGTCTATAAAGCTTAAACCACAATAATTAATGTACGAATTAGCTACTCTTAAAACAAAGAAACTTTCTGAATTACAAGAAATCGCCAAAAAAATTGGCATCAAACGTATTGCAGGATTAAAAAAATTAGATTTGGTCTATCAAATTGTAGATTTCATTGCTTCAAAACCTGATGAAGAAACAAATTCTAAAACTATCCAAACAAAGCAAAATAATAAATCAGTAAATCAAAAATCTGAAGATACAAAGCATGAAGGTAATAAGCCTGAAAATCAAAAAAAGACTTCTCAACAAAATCATATAGCACAAAAATCAAGGCCTAACAATAACTCTGACAACAAATTAGAAAACAGAAACCCTCATAAAAAAGAAGCTCACAGCAATAATAAATTTAAGAAAACTGGGAATCAAAACAATAATCCTAATCAAAAAAATAGTATTAATAATGGTAATCGTGGTGATCATAACCATAACAAAGATAATAGAAGTCGTTACCGACAACCTGACTTTGAGTTTGATGGTATAGTTCAAACAGAAGGTGTTCTAGACATGATGACTGAAGGTTATGGATTTTTACGTTCTTCAGACTACAATTATCTTTCTTCGCCTGATGACGTTTATGTTTCTCAATCTCAAATCCGTCTTTTCGGATTAAAAACTGGTGATACCGTACTAGGCTCTGTACGCCCCCCTAAAGAAGGTGAAAAATACTTTCCATTAATTAAAGTGGATAAGATCAATGGTTTGGATCCTAAAGTAGTTAGGGATCGTGTTTCATTTCAACATCTTACCCCCCTTTTTCCTCAAGAAAAATTTAACTTGGCAGACAAACAAAGTACGATTTCTTCCAGAATTATGGATTTATTCTGTCCTATAGGTAAGGGACAAAGGGGCATGATTGTTTCTCAACCAAAAACTGGAAAAACAATGCTTCTTAAAGATATCGCAAACGCAATAGCAGCGAATCATCCGGAAGTTTATCAGTTAATTTTATTAATTGACGAGAGACCAGAGGAGGTTACTGATATGCAAAGAAATGTTGATGGTGAAGTTGTTGCATCTACATTTGACGAACCTGCAGAACGTCATGTTAAGGTTGCTAACATTGTTTTGGAAAAAGCCAAAAGGCTTGTTGAGTGTGGACATGATGTTGTTATACTTTTAGACTCTATTACACGTCTAGCAAGGGCATATAATACGGTTCAACCTGCTTCTGGAAAAATCCTTAGCGGAGGTGTTGATGCTAATGCTCTTCATAAGCCAAAACGATTTTTTGGTGCGGCTAGGAATATTGAAAATGGAGGTTCACTATCTATAATTGCAACAGCCTTAACAGAAACAGGTTCAAAAATGGATGAAGTTATTTTTGAAGAATTTAAAGGAACTGGTAATATGGAGCTTCAACTAGATAGAAGAATTGCTAATAGAAGAATATTTCCAGCAATTGATTTAGTATCTTCAAGTACACGGCGCGATGATTTATTACTTGATGAGAATACTATTAAACGGATGTGGATTATGAGAAAGTATTTAGCTGATATGAATCCTGTTGAGGCAATGGAATTTATTAATGATCGCTTTACTAGAACTCAAAGCAATGAAGAATTTTTAATTTCAATGAATTCTTAAATTAAAATCAAGTTTAGAGTGAAGCAACATGCTTAGCAAGTTTAGATTTTAAGTTAGATGCTTTGTTAGCGTGAATTATATTTTTCTTTGATAACTTATCAATTAGAGAAATGACAGAAGGAAACATCTTATTTGCTTCTTTCTTCTTAGTAAGCTCACGCAATTTTTTAATAGCATTACGAGTTGTTTTATGTTGGAAACGGTTCAAAAGTCGTTTCTTATTGTTTGAACGAATGCGTTTTAATGCTGATTTATGATTTGCCATAATTAAAATTTATTTTGTAGCCCGTAGGGGAGTCGAACCCCTCTTTCCAGGATGAAAACCTGGCGTCCTAACCGATAGACGAACGGGCCATATTTTAGTGCGCAAATGTACACGGAATATTATTATTAAGCAAATACATTTAAAAACAAAAATATATTGAGTTTTATGTAGTTTTTTTTTAAAAAAAACCTCTTAAAAAAAAGGTTTAATCCATTTTAAAATCAAAAAAAAGGAATGATTATTAAACAAAATAAATTAAATCAATATGCTCTAGCGAATAGTACACGTCTATTGGAATCTTTCCCAGAATAAACACATTTACCTGATTCTTCCTTGAAATCTAATGGGATACAACGAATTGTTGCTTTTGTTTCTTTTTTAATTGCCTGTTCAGTAAGCTCAGTCCCATCCCAATGTGCAGAGATGAATCCACCTTTTTTATCTAATATTTTTTTGAAATCTTCAAAATTATCTACTGTAGTTATTTTTTGTTCGCGAAAACTTTTTGCCTTATCAAATAAAGCTAGTTGTATTTCTTTGAGATGAAGATCAATATAACTTACAACTTCTTCTTGACTAATTACAGTTTTTGATAAATTGTCCCTTCTAGCAATTTCAACACTACCTTTTTTTAAATCATTTGGACCAATTGCAATTCGAATAGGAACTCCCTTAAGCTCATATTCATTAAACTTGAATCCTGGTTTAAATTTATCACGATTATCAAATTTAACACGGATATTTTTTTCTTCTAAAAGCAATTTAATCTTTAAAGCTACTTGAGCGATTTGTTTTTGCTGCTCTGCACCTTTATAAATTGGAACAATAACCACTTGATATGGAGCAAGGTTTGGAGGTAGAACTAATCCTTTATTATCGCTGTGAGTCATAATTAATGCACCTATAAGTCTTGTAGAAACTCCCCATGATGTAGCCCAAACATAATCTAGGGATCCTTTATCTGATGTAAATTTCACATCAAATGCCTTAGCAAAGTTCTGACCTAAAAAGTGTGAAGTTCCTGCTTGTAGAGCTTTCCCATCTTGCATTAAGGCTTCGATACAATACGTTTCTTCTGCTCCTGCAAATCGCTCACTTGAAGTTTTGGTTCCTTGTATAACAGGAATGGCCATAAAGTTTTCAACAAAATCAGCATATACTTGATTCATCAATTTTGTTTCCTCAATAGCTTCTTGCTTTGTGGCATGGGCCGTGTGACCTTCTTGCCATAGAAATTCTGATGTTCTTAAAAAAAGTCGAGTACGCATTTCCCAGCGAACAACATTAGCCCATTGGTTTATTAAAATTGGTAAATCTCTGTAAGATTGAATCCATGATTTATATGTATTCCAAATCACAGCTTCGCTGGTAGGTCGGACAACTAGTTCTTCTTCTAACTTAGCCTTGGGGTCTACTTTAAGTTTGCCCGGTTTATCTTCATCATTTTTTAAACGATAATGAGTAACAACTGCACATTCTTTTGCAAAACCTTCAGCATTTTTTTCTTCGGCTTCAAATAAACTTTTAGGAACAAATAGTGGAAAGTAAGCATTTTCATGTCCAGTAGCCTTAAACATTTTATCAAGTTCAGCTTGCATTTTTTCCCATATTGCATATCCATAGGGTTTAATAATCATACAGCCTCGTATTGCTGAATTCTCAGCAAGATCAGCTTGAACTACAATTTCATTATACCATTTGGAATAATCTGTTTCCCGAGGAGTTAATTTATTGGACATAAAAGTTTGGCATAAAATTTGCCTATATTTAATTATAATAATGATTGATACAAATCTAAACCTTTTGTCTCACATTTCTAAAACGATTCCTATGAAAAAGAAACCATTTTACGCTCAAATTAAAGATTTATTTTTTGGACTTTCTTTAATAGCTTTAATTGTTAGTTGTGGTAGTTTCAAAGGATCATCATACTTTAATTCAGATGGTATTTATTTTTCTGAATCAAAATTAATTTCAGAAAAACCTAATACTATTACAAAAAATAATTATTACGAACAGTATTTCAAAGAAGCTTCCAATAATGGATATGTAGAAACAACTGAAAAAGATATATATTTTACTGATGTAAATTCTTACAATACTTCTGGTGAATATGTGGATGAAATTGTTTTTGATAATAATAATTCACAGATTCCTTGGGGAGGAGAATCTTCCCAAACAGAAGTTATTTTAGTTAATAATTTTCAGAATTATTCATGGGGACTAGCTGGGTTTGGTTTTGGCTATTCGCCATTTTGGAATAATTATTATGCTAATCCATACCGATTTGGATATGGAGGGTTTTATAGTCCATTTTTAAACCTACCCTATTGGAATATTTCCAGTGGATTTGCTGGTATGTGGGGTGGTTTTAATTCTTTTTACTCACCGTTTAGCTATTATGGAGGGTTTTACAATCCTTATGGTTTTGGTTTTAGAAATGGATTCAGAAATAACTGGGCAAATAGATGGAATCGTTTTGATGACTATTATGGAAACAATTTTAACCAAAGAAATAAACGAGACTATCGATCTACCGTAGCTAGAATAAAATCTGGTCGAGGAGAAAAAACTTACAATAGTCCTAAAGAGAGAAATAAAGAAAAACCCCAAAATTCTAATTCAAGAACACGTAATGTCCAAAATACTCTTAATCGAATAAATTTAGGAAGAGGTGTTAGTTCACCGGGAAGAAATTTAGTTGTTGGATATGATAGAAATCGGTTAACAGATAACATAAATAAAATAAACAATTCAAGAAGGAATCTAAGACCTGGGGAATCTTTTAATTCTCCAAATAAAGATTTAAGACAAAATCAATTAAATACAAATCTTACTAGATCACCTCAAGGATTATCAAGGGGTTCAAGAAGTATTCAAAATCAATATCGTTTTGTGGAACGTAGTCCCGAAAGATCTTCCTTAAGAACTCGACAAAGAACTAGGTCCGAAGCAATTGTTTCTCCAAGAAATTCTAGAAACCCAAGATCCGCTTCTCGAGTTGTTCAACGATCTACCAAAAATGAAACAAAAAGTGCCAGTAACAATTACCGTAGTCAAAGAAACAATAGGTATAGCCGATCAAATAATTCCTACAGTAATAATAGACCTTCTACTCGATCATATAATTCTTCGGGAAGTCGTTCCTCATCCTCGGGAAGGAGTTCTAGTTCCTCTGGAAGTGCTGGAAGAGGTCGTTCAAATTAAGCGTAATTTAAAATTTTAAACTAATGCGTTCCTTATTTTATTTAGGTACAGTGCTTATTATGTCTCAATTTTTAGTTTCACAAACTTTAAATGATATAACATATTTAACACAAACATCTTTAACTGGTTCTGCTCGTTACACAGCCATGGCAGGGGCATTTGGAGCTTTAGGAGGTGATCTTACAGCAATTTCAAATAACCCAGCTGCCTCTTCTGTATTTTTAAATACTGAAATAGGTGGATCATTAAATTTTCAAGAACGTGAAAATGAGAGTAAATATTACGGAGAATTTACATCTTTAAACGAAGAAGCTTTTTATTTCGATCAATTGGGTGCTGTGTTTGTTTTTAACAATACCAATGAAGAAAATCCATGGTCTCGAATAAGCGCTGCAATAAATGTAAATCGTGTGACAAATTTTGATAATCAAACTTCACTAAGCGGTATTAATAACAAAAGTATAGCAGATTATTTTTTGTATTACGCTAACGGAATCGCATTTGAAGATATTCAACTTTATGATGATGAAACAATTTCAGATATTTATCGTTATCTAGGAGATGAAATTGGTTTTGGTGCACAGCAGGCTTTTTTGGGTTATCAATCCTATATAATTGATCCACTTAGCCCAAATGATTTGGAAAAATCTTATATCTCAAATGTATCTTCTAATAAATATCGTAACAATTTAGATATAATAAACAGTGGATTTCACAGAAAGACAAGTTTTAATTTTAGTGCATTGTACCAAAATATTCTTCACATTGGAGTAAATCTCAATAGTCATAAACTAGAATTTAGAAATAATCAAGATTTTTTTGAGTATGATCAAGATATAGATTCATATATATATAATGTTAATTTCGATAATGATTTAATCAGTTATGGAGATGGTTTCTCTATCCAATTCGGTGGAATTTTAAAATTAAAAAACATACGAATAGGTGCAACCTATGATAGTCCTCAATGGATTGATATTAAGGATGAAACCCAACAGAAATTAAGTGCATATAGATTTGAGGACGACTTTGAAATTCAGGAAATTATTGATCCAGAAATCACGAACTCTTATTCACCTTATCGTCTTAAAATTCCATCAAAAACTAGTCTAAGTTTTGCTTATATTTTTAATATGTCAGGACTCATCTCAATTGACTATAGTTCTCAAAATTTATCTAATAGCTATCTTAGCCAGAATGACACGAGTGAGTTCTTAAATAGTGTAAATACTGAAGTAAGTAAAACCCTAAATCCAATAAATATTTTAAAAATAGGAGGAGAATATCGATTTAAAGACATCAGTTTTAGAGCTGGATACTATTACCAAACAAAAAATCAAGATACAAATATAAATGAAGATCAAGCTGTAACTTTAGGAATTGGCTTCGACTTTGGAGCTAGTAATCTAAGTCTTTCTTTGATAAAGTTTGAAAAAAATAAAGATTTTGTGCTTTTTGCTAAGGGCTTAAATTCACCCTATCAAATCAAAGAAAATTTAACTCAGATTACTCTAAGCTATAATTTTAAACTTTGATGTTAAACTAGCCAATGTTATCCTTACTAAAATAATTATATTTGTACTGATCTTATAGGTTTATGAAAACAAAAAAAAATATTTTTAATAATCCTAATGAATAGCTCCCTAGTCGTATTTAACTCATTAACAAGTAAAAAGGAAACTTTTAAGTCAATTTCACCTAATAAAGTTGGTATGTATGTTTGTGGGCCGACTGTATACAGTAATGTTCATCTTGGGAATTGCAGAACTTTTATTTCTTTTGATTTAATTTTCCGATACCTTCAACATTTAGGATATAAAGTCCGATATGTTAGAAATATCACTGATGTTGGCCATCTCGAAAATGATTCTGATTACGGCGAAGATCGAATTGCAAAAAAAGCACGTCTGGAATCTATAGAGCCCATGGAAGTGGTTCAAAGGTATACTTTAGACTTTAGAGATACTATGACAAGATTTAATGCTCTTCCACCAAGTATTGAACCTACAGCAACTGGACATATCGTTGAACAAATTGAATTAATTAAAAAAATTATTAATCAAGGTGATGCTTATGAAGTTAATGGATCTGTCTATTTTGATGTAATTAAATTTAATAAAAAGACTCCCTATGGTAAACTTAGTGGACGAATAATAGAAGAATTAATTCATAACACGCGTAGTTTAGAAGGTCAAATTGACAAAAAAAATCCACAAGATTTTGCATTATGGAAGAAAGCAGAACCAGAGCACATAATGCACTGGCCGTCTCCTTGGGGTGAAGGTTTTCCTGGATGGCATTTAGAATGTACAGCAATGAGTCAGAAATATTTGGGTTCTCAGTTTGATATTCATGGCGGTGGAATGGATTTAAAATTTCCTCATCATGAATGTGAAATAGCTCAAGCTGAATCTGTTTACAAAAAATCTCCTGTAAATTATTGGTTACATGCCAATATGTTAACTCTTAATGGAAAAAAAATGGCTAAATCTACAGGTAATAATATTTTACCCGACCAGATGTTTAGCGGAGAAAACAAAGTGTTTAAGAAAGCCTTTTCCCCTATGGTTGTTCGATTTTTTATGTTACAAGCTCACTATCGAAGTATTGTTGACATCAGTGAAATAGCACTTGAAGCTTCTGAAAAAGGTTTTAATAGATTAGTAGAAGGGATTAAAACATTAGATAATCTGGTTGCTTCATCTATAACAAGTGAATTTGATTTAAAAGCCTGGAAAGAAAAATGCTATGGTGCTATGAACGATGATTTTAATAGCCCTATACTTATTGGTTACCTATTTGATGCTGTTAAATACATAAATGCAACTGCAAATAATAAACAAGAAATTAGTACTAAAGATTTAGAAGAATTAAAACAAATTATGAATGAATTTTTTAATGATGTTTTAGGACTAAAAAGTGATGAGAAAAGTATAAAACTATCTGAAAATATTAAACTTCAAGGAACACTTGATTTATTATCAGAAATCAGAGATAAAGCAAGGAATTCCAAGGATTTTGAAACCTCTGATCTTATTCGAGATGCTCTTGCAAAGCTAAATATACAAGTCAATGATGCCCCAAAAGGAAGCTCCTTTAAAATAAAATAAAATATTTTTTGAAAAAAATTTTAATATTACCATTTATATTTTTAATTAAAATTTATAGAAATTTTATATCGCCATTGCTCCCTGCTTCATGCAGGTACCAACCTACTTGCTCACAATATGCATTGGACGCTCTAACTAAATATGGCTTATTTAAAGGAGGCCTATTAACCCTAAAGCGTATCTTAAGATGTCATCCTTGGGGAGGATTTGGTTCTGACCCAATTCCATAATGAATTGTTCTGTTTCCCTGCTATTTTAATTACATTTACTGGATTAAAAACATATAAAATGTACTTTACAAAAATTGATTGGGCACCAAGCGAAACACTTTTTAAAATTGGAAGTTTTGGTATTCACTATTACAGTCTTATGTTCATTATTGCTTTTGGGCTTGGATATTATATCATGAAAAAAATATTTATTGAAGAAAAAATCTCCTTGGATTACTTGGAATCTCTTTTTGTGTATATGGTTTTATCAATTCTTCTTGGTGCTCGTTTAGGTGATGTTTTCTTTTATAGTTGGGATTATTACCAAAATCATCTTTTAGAAATTTTATTACCTATTAGAGATACACCCAATGGATATATATTCACTGGGTTTAGAGGTTTAGCTAGCCATGGTGCTGTAATAGGGACTTTAATTGGTTTGTATTTGTATAAATTAAAGTTTAAAGAAAAATCCATTTTATGGCTTTTAGACCGAGTTACAGTACCTGTAATAATTGGAGCTAGTTTTGTGCGCTTAGGTAACTTTTTTAATTCCGAAATTGTTGGGCGATACAGTCATTCTAACTTTGGTGTAGTTTTTTTAAATCGTGGAGAGAATCTTCCAAGACACCCAGCACAACTTTATGAAGCTTTTGGTTATCTAATACTCTTTTTTATTCTTAGAAAAGTATATAAAACTAAAAAGAGAAATCAAGAGGGGTACCTTATTGGATTATTTTTTAGTGGAATGTTTATAATTCGTTTTTTCATCGAATTCATAAAAGAAAGTCAGGGGGGCTTAGAAGAATTTTTACCTTTATTTTCTACTGGACAATGGCTAAGTATTCCTTTAATTCTCTTGGGCGGTTACCTCATGTTTAAAAAACGGAAAATAGCTTAATTTTAAATTTTGATTGAAAAAATTAAGTATAATGTAAACAATGTTTGTTTAGATTTATAAACATAAGCTTAATGAAATTGAAAAAAAATTAAATTCAATTTATTCACTTTGTCTTCCTTATTCCTTACTTATTCTAACAGAGGATTCTTTTCTTTGTGTATCATACATGACAGGCGTTGCAATAAATACAGATGAATAAGTACCTACAATAACCCCTACTATTAGAGCGAACATAAAACCTCTAATCGATTCACCACCAAAAATGAATATAGATAAAAGTACAAGAAGAGTTGTTAATGACGTGTTTAAAGTTCTACTTAAAGTGCTATTAAGTGCACTGTTTACAGTGCTATTAAACTCCAATTTAGTATGCTCATTAATAAATTCTCTAATTCTATCGAAAACGACCACCGTATCATTCAAGGAATACCCTATTACAGTTAATATGGCAGCGATAAATGCTTGATTAATTTCCATACTGAAAGGCATAAATGTATAAGTGATAGAGAAAATTCCAAGTACAATTAATACATCATGAAAAACAGCAGCTACAGCACCTAAAGAAAATTGCCACTTTTGAAAGCGTAACAAAATATAAAGGAATACAACAATTAAAGAACCTATAACTGCTAGAAATGAATTCTTTTTAATATCGTCCGCAATAGTAGGTCCAACCTTTATAGAAGACATAATTCCTATAGATTTTTCAGAGCTTCCTTTCACAAAATCATCATATGAAATTCCATTTGGTAGATAAGAAGAAAGTGAAGTAAATAGTTTATTTTGGATTTCTTCGTCAACTTCAATACCTTCAATATCTACCTTATATTTTGTAGTAATTTTCAACTGATTTTCCTCTCCAAAAGTTTTAACTTCAACGCTACCAAACTCATTGGTTAACAAAGAGCTAATTTCAGTTGGATTTACAGCTTTTTCAAAACGAACAGTATAAGACCTTCCCCCCACAAAATCAACACCTTGATTGAGACCTCTAAACCCTAGTGAGGTTAAACTTATTAAAATTAATATCGAAGAAATTATATAAGCAACTTTTCTTTTTTGTAAAAATCTTATACTTATATCTGAGAGGAATCCTTTGGTTGATTTTGTTGAAAAAGAAACTCCTTTTCCTTTTTCATTTCTTGAATCTACAAGAATACGAGTAATAAATATCGCTGTAAATAATGAAGTTCCTATTCCAATCAATAAAGTAGTTGCAAATCCTTTAATAGGTCCTGTTCCAAAAATAAATAAAATTAGTGCTGTAAGACCTGTAGTAATATTGGCATCTAGAATTGAAGAAAGAGCGTTATTAAATCCGTCAGCTATTGCTTTACGAATTCCTTTACCCTTATTGAGCTCTTCTCTGACACGCTCAAATATCAATACATTAGCGTCCACAGAGATACCGATAGTTAGTACAATTCCTGCAATACCAGGTAAAGTAAGAACTGCTCCTAATCCAGCTAGGATTCCGAAGATTAATAAAATATTTAATAATAAGGCTATATCTGCAAAAAACCCAGAGCTTCCGTAGTAAAAAATCATCCAAAGCAATACGATGGTTAATGCAATTAAAAACGAATATATACCTGCCTCTATAGCTTCTTTACCAAGTGAAGGTCCAACTATTTCAGATTGAATAATTTCAGCCGAAGCAGGAAGTTTTCCTGCTCTTAAAACATTTGCTAAGTCAATACCTTCATTCAAAGTAAAGTTTCCTGTAATCTCAGAACGTCCGCCTGAAATAGCTCCACTTGAAACACCTGGTGCAGAATAAACAATATTGTCTAGTACAATTGCAATATTACTAGCATCTTTAAATGCTTTTCCAGTCATATTCTCCCATATTCGAGCACCTCTTGAATCCATTTGCATAGAAACTGCTGGATTTCCAAGTTGATCAAAAGTTTGCAAAGCGTCAACAACAACACCTCCACTCAAAGGAGCTAAATTATCACGATTTGATTTTAATGCATAGAGCTCTACAATATTTCCCTCTGCTGTTGGTTTACCCCAAACGAATCTAGTATATCTATATTCTGAGGGCAATAACTTACGAATCTCAGGTTGATCTAAATAACTCATTATTAAATCACTGTCTCTTGCTGCAAATTGTGCTAAAACTGGCCCTCCTTGAAAGCCTTGACCTACAATACGATCTAAAATTGGATTACTAGTAATTGCAATTGAATCTTGAGTAGCTACATCTGCTAAAAGATCATCAATTTCTGAACTGATATCTTTTTCAGTATTTCCATCAAGTACTTGTTCAGATTTTGAACTCAAAAGTGAATTTGCTTCAACAAGAAAACTAACGAGTTGATCATTTTTATAAGTCTCCCAAAACTCCAACTGAGCTGTACTTTGAAGTAGATTTTGGACTCGATCTACGTCTTTTGCACCCGGTAATTCAACTAAAATTCTTCCTGAGGTTCCTAATCGCTGAATGTTTGGTTGGGTTACTCCAAACTTATCAATACGCTTTCTTAATACTTCAAAAGCTGACACTATAGATTCATCGATTTTTCTTCGAACTACTACTTGAGTTTCTTGATCACTCATTTCAAAGTTAATCTCATCACTTAGTGTTCTGTTTGCAAAAATATCAGGCGAAGCTAATTTCTCTCCACTGTTTATTTGATCGAAGGCTTCAAAGAAAGATTCAATATATGGTTCATCAGAAGATTTTTGAAGTAGATCAGCTTGATCTAATGCTTCATTAAATTGAGGATTTTTAGTGTTTTCAGCTAATCCACTCAAAATATCTCGAATGGATATTTGAAGAATTACATTTATCCCTCCTTTTAGGTCAAGTCCCTTATTAAGCTCTTTTTCTTTAGCATCGTTGTATGAAGTAAATCCATATATAGGATTATTTCCAATCGAATCTAAATAAGCATTGGCCTTTTTATCTCTTACTTCTAGATAATTGTTTTCATCCTCAGAAACAGTCTGGCTTGCATATGTAGAAGCTTGTTTTTCAACATTACTGGTAATGAACGTAAAAGAGAGTTGGTAAATACTTACAATTGCAAATAAAACACCAAAAACTCTTATCAAAGAATTGTTTTGCATTATAATAAAATTAAAACTTTGTTAAGGCGTGCAAATATAGTATTAAACCTATTATTTGACAACTCTTAATAGAGAATAATGCTCTTTTGGAGATTGCTTTTTTAAAGAATTTCGTTTAATGCTGCATTCATAATCTGAACTTTATTAGCACTTTCTTTCAATAAATCCTGTTCTGTTTGGTTTAACTTAATATCTACTATAGATTCAACCCCATCCGCTCCAATAATACAAGGAACTCCTATACATATATCATTTAGACCATACTCACCTTCTAATAGAACAGAACAAGGTATCATGCGCTTGTAATCATTTAAAATGCTATCTACCAAAAAAGCAACTGAAGCTCCTGGTGCATACCAAGCAGAAGTTCCTAAAAGTTTAGTGAGTGTTGCTCCCCCTACCATAGTATCTGAAACAACTTTTTCTAGAGATTTAGAATCAAGATACTGTGAAACGGGTCCACCATTATAACTTGCTAGTCTAATTAATGGAATCATTGTTGTATCACCATGTCCACCAATCACCATACCTTGAATGTCATTAGCAGGCTTTTCTAATGCAAGTGAAAGGTAAGTTTTAAAACGTGAACTATCTAGAGCTCCTCCCATCCCAATTATACGATTTTTGGGAAGACCAGTAGATTTTAATGCCAAGTATGTCATCGTATCCATTGGGTTTGATACAACAACAATAATAGCATTTGGAGAGTGATTTAAAATACTTTCTGAAACTTTTTGAACAATCCCAGCATTGATTCCAATTAGTTCTTCACGAGTCATCCCAGGCTTTCTAGGAACTCCAGAAGTAATAACTACAACGTCACTTCCTGAAGTAGATGAGTAATCATTAGTTACTCCTGTAATTTGCGTATTAAACCCTAAAGTAGTTGCAGTTTGAAATAAATCTAAAGCTTTTCCCTCTGCAAATCCCTCTTTAATATCAAGAAGAACAACCTTACTTGCAATCTGTTTTTGTGCTATATATTCTGCACAAGAGGCCCCAACATTGCCAGCCCCAACAATGGTAACTTTCATTAGTATTAATTTAGTCTGTTTTAATTAAAATTATACATCAATATTTGCGTAAATAGCATTTTGTTCAATGAATTCCCTTCTCGGTGGAACCTCATCGCCCATTAACATTGTAAATACTCTGTCTGCCTCGCCACCAGGTTCAATAATGACTTTTCTTAAAGTACGTTCCTCAGGATTCATTGTTGTATCCCAAAGTTGACCAGCATTCATTTCACCAAGACCTTTGTATCGTTGAATGGATACTCCTGTACCATATTGATTAACTAATAAATCGCGCTGATCGTCATTCCAGGCATAATCTTTCTTCTGCCCTTTTTTAACCAGGTACAGTGGAGGAGTTGCTATATATATGTATCCAGACTCAATAAGCTCCTTCATATAGCGAAAAAAGAAAGTTAGAATTAGAGTTGAGATATGACTTCCATCAACATCAGCATCACACATAATAACTATTTTATGATAACGGAGCTTTTCCAAATTTAAAGCTTTACTATCTTCTTCGGTTCCAATAGTAACACCCAAGGCTGTATAAATATTTCTAATTTCTTCGTTTTCAAATACCTTGTGCTGCATGGCTTTTTCAACGTTCAAAATTTTACCTCGAAGGGGAAGTATGGCTTGAAAATTACGATCTCTACCCTGCTTAGCGGTTCCACCCGCCGAATCTCCCTCAACTAGGAAAACTTCACATAAAGTGGGATCTTGTTCAGAACAATCAGATAGCTTTCCAGGAAGTCCTCCCCCACTCATAACCGTTTTTCTCTGAATCATTTCACGAGCTTTTCTTGCTGCGTGTCGTGCTTGGGCAGCTAGAATAACTTTTTGCACAATGATTTTAGCATCATTTGGATTTTCTTCTAAGTAATTCTCGAGCATTTCAGAAACTGCCTGAGAAACTGCTGAGGTTACATCCCTGTTACCTAATTTAGTTTTAGTTTGTCCCTCAAACTGAGGCTCAGCAACTTTAACTGAAATAATAGCCGTAAGCCCTTCTCTAAAGTCGTCACCGGCGATATCAAATTTTAATTTATCTAGTAATCCTGAACTATCTGCATATTTTTTTAAAGTTGTTGTTAATCCTCTTCGAAAACCAGAAAGGTGAGTCCCACCTTCATGAGTATTTATATTATTCACATAAGAGTGTAAGTTTTCAGAAAATGAGGTATTATAAATCATTGCTACTTCAACGGGTACGGAGTTTTTTTCTCCTTCCATGGATATTACGTCTCCAATAATTGCTTCACGATTTTCATCCAGGAAGTGAATAAACTCTTTTAAACCTTCTTTTGATTGAAAAGTTTCTGAAATAAAATCTCCATTATCATCTTTTCTTCGTTTATCATTAATCTCAATTATGATTCCTCTATTCAAGTAGGAAAGCTCACGCATCCTGAGCGAGAGAGTATCATAATCATATTCTAAAATTTGCTTAAAAATTTCAGGATCAGGTTTAAAAGTTACTTCTGTTCCAGTTTCATTAGTTTTACCGATTTCAGCTACAGGTGCTTTTGCTTTTCCTCTGACATATTCCTGTTGCCAAATTTTTCCTTCTCTATAAACATTTGCAATTAAGCTTTCTGATAACGCGTTAACACAAGAAACTCCAACACCATGAAGCCCTCCTGAGACCTTATAAGAATCTTTATCAAACTTTCCACCTGCTCCAATTTTAGTCATAACCACCTCAAGGGCTGAGACTCCTTCTTTTTTGTGAATTCCTACAGGAATACCTCTACCATTATCTTTAGTTGTAATCGAATTATCCTCATTAATAGTGACAGTGATTTTATCACAGTGACCAGCTAAAGCCTCGTCAATTGAATTATCAACAACCTCATAAACTAAATGATGGAGTCCTCTTGACCCAACATCTCCGATATACATTGAAGGTCGCATCCGAACATGCTCCATTCCCTCAAGGGCCTGAATGCTATCTGCAGAATACTGATTTTTTTGATTTTCTTCGCTCATATTCAATTGTTTTATATCCAATATATACAGGACAATCAAATATAATTATTTACCCCTTGAAATAGGGTCTTAACCCTTGTCAATATTGAGTAAGTTATCAACACAAAAGTGTTTAAAAGAAGTTGTTTTTGAACACGCTTTTTTGAAAAAAATTAATCTTTATAACTTTTTTCATGGACATTTGACACGGCTCTTCCGCTAGGATCATTTTGATTTTGAAAAGCCTTATCCCAAGCAAGAGCTATTGGGGTACTACAAGCAACAGATGGTACTGAAGGAACACTTAACGCAGCAGCTTCACTAGGAAAATGAGATTCAAAAATAGAACGATAATAAAATTCTTCCTTATTTTGTGGTGTTTGTGTAGGAAAACGAAAATGAGCATTTTTTATTTGTTCATCTGATACTTCAGTATCGACGAGCTCTTTTAGGCTATCTATCCAGCTATATCCAACACCATCAGAAAATTGTTCTTTTTGACGCCAAGTAACGCTATTAGGTAAGTAATCTTCGAAAGCTTTTCGCAAAACCCACTTCTCCATACGATCTTCAGTAATCATTTTGTCCTTTGGATTCACACGCATAGCAATTTCAATAAACTCTTTATCTAAAAAAGGTACACGCCCTTCAATTCCCCATGCTGCAAGTGACTTATTTGCCCTTAAACAATCGTACTGGTGTAATTTATCAAGCTTTCTAACAGTCTCCTCATGAAATTCTTTTGCATTAGGTGCTTTATGAAAATAAAGATATCCACCAAATAATTCATCGGCTCCTTCTCCTGAGAGAACCATTTTAATTCCTAATGCCTTAATAGCCCGAGCCATTAGATACATGGGGGTAGATGCCCGAATTGTAGTGATATCGTAAGTTTCAAGGTGATATATAACCTCACGAACAGCATCTAGACCTTCTTGGACAGTAAATTTAACCTCGTGGTGTACAGTCCCGATATGTTTAGCCACTTCTTGAGCTGCTGCTAGATCTGGCGAACCCTCTAAGCCTACAGAAAATGAATGCAATTGTGGCCACCAAGCAGCTTGAGTATCATTTGACTCAACACGTTTTGCAGCGAATTTTTTAGCTAATGCAGAGGTTATAGATGAATCTAAACCTCCCGAAAGTAAAACTCCATATGGAACATCACTCATCAATTGGCGATGAACCGCATCTGATAAAGCATCATGTAAGGTTTCAATTGATGTTAAATTATCTTTTACTGATTCATAAGTATCCCATTCGGTTTCATACCACCTCTTTGGTTTTGAATCACCACTATTTAGGGAGTGACCTGGTGGAAATAATTCAATTTTAGTGCATACACCTTCTAAAGCTTTTAATTCAGAAGCTACATAAAATGTCCCATTTTTATCCCATCCCATATATAATGGTATAATACCCATGTGGTCTCGTGCAATGAAGTATTCATTTTTATCTTTATCGTAAATAGCAAAAGCAAAAATTCCGTTTAGTTTTTTAACAAAACTCTTTCCATATTTCTGATACATTGCAAGAATTACCTCACAATCAGACTTTGTTTTAAAAGCATATTCGTTTTCACAATTCTCGCGCAAAGCCTGGTGATTATATATCTCTCCATTTGCCGCAAGTATTAGGTTTTCAGATGGACTAATTAATGGTTGTTTTCCTGAGGTTGGATCCACAATAGCTAAACGCTCATGAGATAATATTGCTTTAGATGTATCATAAATCCCGCTCCAGTCTGGTCCTCGATGTCTAAGCTTTTTTGACATTTCTAATACTTGAGGACGAATAGCATCTCTAGTTTGTTTTAAATCAAAGGCACATAAAATACCACACATAATATTCAAATTTCATCAAAAATAAACTTTTAATTTATTTTATATAGTTAAAAATAAAATTTGATTGATATTGTTAATAAATAAAGTCATATTTATACAAAAAATTAACTTTAAAAGATTAGTATAGTAAAAATGTGAATAATTTAAATTTTACTTAATTGATTCGATTACTGTAAACAATATTTCCATCAAGTAAAGTAGCAACAATCCTTGTCTTTAGAATATTACCTTCCTTTTCCAAAATTATATCTCGATCAAGAATCACAAAATCAGCTACTTTTCCAACCTCAATTGTTCCTTTTTGATTTTCCTCAAAGCTTGCATATGCTCCCCATTGAGTCATTCCTGTTAAAGCTTCCATTCTAGAAAGTTTATTTTTGGAAAGATACCCCCCTTCAGGGTACAAATCTTTATCCTGCCTTGCTACTGCAGCGAAAAAAGTTTGTATAGGGCTAACTTCTTCAACTGGAAAATCAGTTCCCAAGGAAATCCTTCCTGACATTTTCAAAAGTGACTTATATGCATAAGCTCCTTGGAGTCGGTCAGCACCAAGTCTTTCTTCAGCCCAATACATGTCACTTGTAGCATGAGTTGGCTGAACTGATGGAATAATTTTTCGATTAAAAAGAGCTATATCTGCAGTATCAATAATTTGTGCATGTTCTACCCTCCATCTTGGGTCATCAGAAAACACCAAAGCTTTATTGTAAGCTTCTAAAATTACACGATTTGCATCGTCTCCTATAGCATGAGTATTCATTTGAAAAGGAGTTGTAGCAAGCATATATGCTAGTTTTTCAAGAGAATCTTTTGGTGTAATAAATTCACCTTTGTGAGATTTTAAATCTGAATAAGGTTTTTTTAATGCTGCTCCACGTGAACCTAATGCACCGTCAGCATAAACTTTAAAAGAACGAACGTTTAACTTATCAGTTCTAATAGGTCCTGTTGACAAAAAGTGATCCATGTTTTCTTTGGTATTGGAAATCATAGCATAAACTCGTATGTCTAATTCATCCGCTTTTTGCAAGCTGTCTATTAAATAAATATCATCCTTATCAATTCCCGCTACAGAAACAGTTGTAAGGCCATTTTCAAAAGCAATTTTTGCAGCATCTTTTAATGCTTTTGTTTTTTCTTCAATAGTTGGTACAGGCAAAATTGCTGTAACTAATGAGGTTGGGGCATCAACTAAAACACCAGTTAACTCACCATTTTCCTTGATTATAGTCCCTCCATCCACAAAAGTTTCATTGTTAATCCCAGCTAAATCAAGTGCTTTTTGATTCACTAAAAGAGCGTGTCCATCAATACGTCTAAGAGCAACAGGTATATCTGGAAACAAGGAATCTAAAACTAATTTATTTGGAAGAGATTTATTTTTCCAATCATTTTGATCCCAGCCCCGACCTAAAATAGCATTAAGTTCATTATTTTTTGAGAAGTCTTTAACACGATTAATTACCTCTTTAAAACTTCTTGTTCCTTTGAGGTCAATCTGTTGGAGGCTAAGGCCTAATTTAAGAAAATGACAATGTGAATCAATAAAACCTGGATAAACAGGAAGTTTTTTTAGGTCCAAAACCCTCTTAGCCTTATAATCATTTACAAGTTCTTCACCGCCCACTGCAATAAATTTTCCTTCATTAACTACGAATGCAGTTACTATTCCTTTTGGCTCACCTAGGGCATAAACGGTTGCATTATGAACAATTAAGTCAACATTGTTTTGACAAGAAGTCAATAAAATTGTTAATAAAACTAAGAAATAAGTATTTTTTGTCATGTAAAAATTTGATTTTGCAAATGTATGAAAATCATTTTTGCTTGCACAAAAATATTAAAATTTAGAAAGCAGATTCTTTCAGTATTGAAAATCAAACTTGTACGTAACTCCCGTAAGCAAAAGAAAGGGAGGTTCAGGATAAAATGCCCATCTTCCATGGATGCCTTGAGTGCTATAACGTCCTTTTATAAAAACATCAAATTGATCTGCAATTTTGTAAGTTATATGAGCTGTTGTTCTAATAAAAAAAGGAAGATTTTCTGAAGTAATTTCAGCACTATTAATATCTTGTTTTAAAAAAATTGGCCGAAGTGCTGCTTTTCGATCCCCAAAAAGATTTCCGTTCAAAGAAAAAAGAAAACGATCATTCCATTTAAATTGACTCTCCCAATTCATTTCTAAAGATGGAATATTCCACAAATTTTGATCCTTCTCCAAGTCAAAAAATCTATAACTTGTTTCGAAACGAACAAAATTATTTTTTGCTAAATCAATTCGAACTGAAGCCTTAAGACCATAAATATCAGTATTTATATATTGATTTTGATAGGAATTTGACAAACGGTAACTATCATTTTGATTTTCACTATCATAAGGTAGTCGCTCGAAGTAGCTAAAGTTTTCAACTTGATCAAATATAAACCCAAAATCAAAATTCAAGACAGAAGCCAAACTTGTTTTAAGTCCAAGAGTTGTATTGAATTTGTTAAAAGTTGGAATTAATTGTGTAGTCGGTGCCAAATAGGGATTTAATTCCGTTAGAATTTTGTATGTATTTTGATTTACTCCACCATCAGCTATGAAATAAGGACTAACATCATTTCCTAATTTCAGATAAGATATTTCTAATTTGGGGTAGTACAATAATGAGCTTGAAACATTATTTACACCAACAAGATATGTTATACCTGCTCCGATTTTCAATTTAAGATCATTACGATTATTTTTCCAAAAAACATCTACTGCTCCAAGGCCCTGAATGTATTCTTCTCCAATATTTTCAAAAAAAGAAGAATCAAAACGGGTTTTAAAACCTTGAACTTTAACTTCTGATTTTATATTTCCTTGACCTAAAACTGTCTCTAAATCTGCCTGCAAGGCTACTTGCTGCTCAGAAGTATCATAGTTGTCAGAATTTACATTAGCCTGGAAGGTAATACTACGTAAAAGAGAATCGTACCAATTCCAGTGGGATTTCAGTTTAAAAAAGCTTCTTTTAATTTCAGGGTCCAAAGTATTGATTAACAAATTATCCCAACTGGTGTCATAAAGGCCAAAATAGTTATTACGATTTGTAGTGATTTGAATCTGAGTATTCGCATTATATTCGTTACTGCGTAGGTTATGATGCAAGCCAAAACGACTGTGATTTTGATTACTTTTTAAAAGAGTATTTTTTAAATTACCTCCAAAGCCGTCTCTATATAATTGAATACCAAAACGCTGGGTTCTGTCAATCTCTATAACACTTGAAATATTTAAATATAATTGATTTTTGTTCCCCAAAGCTCCACTAAAAAAAGTATTAAAAGGTGCTGACGAAGATCTTTGCTGTAACTTTAATGGTGTCGCTTTGTTAGGTTGAAATGTAGAAACTACAGAAACTGATTTAATTTTGTATTCAAGCTCCTTATTAATTGTTTTAATAGTATCTGGAAGATTAGCTGGATTTTTTATTTTAAATGCATCTGACAAATCTGGGGTATAAGATTTTACCACAAGTACCTCTTGAGTGCCAATTGTGGTAGTATTTTTATTTTTTTGAGCAAAAATATTTGTTACAGAAAGAAATATTATTGAAGAGTAAAATATTATCCTATCCATTGCCATCATTATTATCAATTGAACGATTCTCTTTTGCTATAGATTTCTGGTATTTTAACAATAAATCCCTAGCCTCTTTAATTGGCTCTGGATAAGCCTTGAAATTTTCTATTAAAGATTCCAAAACAAAAATCGCTTGAAACGGATCCTCTAAAGCATAATAATTTTTTGCAAGTAACAGTAATGCTTTTGGATTCCACTGTTTGGCTTGTCCAGAATTTTCGGCAATTTTAGCGATTAAACCGTTTGACTCAGAATATGCCTTTTTACGATATAGATCATAGGCTCTATGGTACATTGCTTCAGCAGCAATTAATTTTTCAGAAGAATTTTCAAGTAATCTGTATGATTCTCTAGCTTTTAGACTATCCAAAAGATACAAAGATGAACGAGCATTAAGTTTTAATGCGTCCCATTTAATGTTTTCTGTTATATTAGGTAATCCTAAAGCTTGTTCTGTTATGTCTACAGTCTTTTTGTATTGCTCATTAAAATAATAAGCGTGCATTAAATTTAAGATAGCAAATCGTTTATTTTCTTTAAAAGATGAAATCTGAATTAACCTTTCCATATAAGGTATCGCTCTAATTTGTTGATCATTATTTTTAAGAAGTAAAATAATTCGAGTTAATGCTTTTTCTGTATAACTAGATACACTTCCTTGGACTAGATTTTGATATGCGATTAAAGCATCATCAAAACGTTCCTTTTCAAAGTATATTTCCGCTAAATAATATGAAACAACCTTACTAAATGATCCCTGAGGGTAAACTTCAAAATATTCTTCAAAAAGCTTTAAAGCTGAATTAATATTGCCTTCCAAAAATTGACGTTCAGCTGCAGTAAATGTTGTTTTTTCTAACTCTACGTCTGTAAATGTATCTAGGTTTTGATCTTTTGTCCATTGAGCAAAAGATGAAACATTACCTTGATCAATAGCTATCTCTTTTAGTGTTCTAACTGCTTGTTCTCCAACAGCATATTTATTATATTTAATAGCAACTTTTTGTAGTATGGATTTCGCTAAATCATACTTTTCCAGATTGTATAATATTAATCCTTTATTTAAAGCTGATTTAGCTAAAAAAGGACTCGTTTGAAAAATATTAATAAGTTTATCATATGTCGCGATTGCTTTTTCATTTTCTTCTTCTCGATTATAAGCTGAAGCTAACTCAAAAAGTGCATCATCTAATAGTTCATTTTTAGGATATGTGATAATAAATTTTGATAATGCCTCTATTTTTTTTGAATTACGTTCTACAAAACCATAACTAATTGCTTTTTGAAAAGTAGCATAGCCTCCCTTTTTGGGGTTTATTAAAATAGAAGTATTATAATTTTCCATTGCAGTCCAATAATTTCTTAAAGCAAACTGACAATCACCAATTCTCAAATAAGTATCACGATGGTAGGATTGATCCAAGCCACTATTGTATTGATTAAAAGCCTCAAACGATTGAAGAGCATATTGATATTCCCCCAACTTAAAATAAACATAGCCTATGTCGTAATTCAACCTATATAGCGAAACAACATTATTCTTATGAGAATGTTTACTAAGCTCTTTAAACAAATCTAAAGCTTCGTCAAATTTGTTACGCTCATATTCAGAGCGTCCATACCAATATAAACAAAAAGCTTCCAAGGTCTTGTTTTCACGAACTTTCAAGCCGCTTTTAAAGAAATTGCTGGCTTTTAAAAAACGTCCATTATTAAACTGTTGAATCCCGGCTAATATTAATACTCTTTGAAGGGTTTCATTGTTTTTATAACCTTTTTTATTTTCAAGTATTTCTAGCGCTGCTATATAATTTCCACTTTTAGTGTATGAATTAATTAAAAGTTCTCCAACAAGTTCAACCTTATCATTCTTAGGGTAAGCTTCTAAAAAGGCTAGTAAAACTTTAGGCGGATCTTCATAGGGGTTTCCTATATCATAACTAAGTTTTGCATAATTTAAAAAAGCATCTTCTTTAATAACAGAATTAAAATCCATTTCCGAAGCACTTTTAAAAGCATTTAATGCTGCTACTTTCTGATTTGTTTGTATATAACATTCTGCAAGAGAGTAATAAGCATTTTGAGAAAGAGCATTTTTTTTCCCAACAATTTTATTGAATTGAGAAATTGCTTTATCAAAATTGTTTTGTTTGAAATAAGCATAACCTAATTGGTAATAATCATTGTTATCAAGAGTTCCCTTTTTACCTTCGTAGGCTTCTAAAAACGGAACTGCTTTTGAATAAGATTTAATATTAAAATAGCTTTCGCCTATGATTTTTGAAAGCTCTGAATTTTCTGTACTGTTTGCATCTATCATTGCTTTATTTGCCAGCTCTATAGCTTGTTCAAAACGCCCTAAACGAAAATTAATGTCAGCTTGAAAATAATTTAGATTTTCTTTTTGAGATGGATTTGAAATATTCCCAAAAGATTTAATTGCACTGTCAAAATCCTCTAACTGATAAGCAATGTGTCCTAAATAATAATGTGCATCAGATTCATATTTAAAATCGTTTTTAATCTTTTCTAAATACGGTCTAGCTTTTTTATAATTTTTTGATGAAAACAGGGTGTATCCTTTGTTAAAATTATATCTAGCTTGGTCATTTTTTGGAACTTTATTGTCAGAAATTCGATTAAACCATTTAAGGGCGTATCTATACTTTTCATTTTTAAAATAATAATTGGCTACATCTAAATCAATTGTTTTTGTTGAAATTGAATTAGGATAGTCTTCTTTAAATTGACTTAACATTTTTTCAGTTCCTGAATAGTTTAGCAGTAAAGCATTTGAGAGCTTATTAAACTGAACATTTTCTTTATAAAATTTAGGAGAATAAAATTCTTCCTCAAAGATACTTGCCTGCCAGGAAGCTGGAAAATAATCTAAGCCAAATAAATGATCTGAAAGTTCAGTTTTTTTTGAATTATTATAAATTTGACTCTGAAGTAAGAAAGGAATAAAAAGTGTTCCTATCCAAAAATAAAATAAAGAATTCAAACTCTTAACCATGATTTTAAAGGTAATTTATTCCCCCATATTAATAAACGTTATTCTATCTTGAAACGTATATTTTATCAACAAAATAATAAAGACTAGTACAAAAAAAATATACCTTTATAAGATATCTTAATAGAGTTGATTTTTTATGGTAAGCTTAAATAATGCTACAATTGTAAATAAAAATAATATTATATTTTCTGACATTAATTTCAATGTTGATTCGGGTGAACTAGTTTTTCTTATAGGAAAAACTGGGACTGGTAAAAGCAGCCTTCTCAAAGTTCTATATGGTGACTTACCACTTAAATCTGGATACGGGTCTATTGTTGGCTTTGATTTAAATAAATTAAAAGACAACCAAATTCCAAAACTTAGAAGGAAATTAGGCGTTGTTTTTCAAGATTTTAAACTCTTAACTGATCGAACAATTTTTGATAATCTTTCATTCGTACTTAAAGCAACAGGATGGAAAGAAAAAAATAAAATTAACCAACGTGTAGCTGAAGTTTTAGAGATGGTTAACGTCACTTCCAATGATAAAAAATATCCTTTTGAATTATCTGGAGGTGAGCAGCAAAGAGTTGCAATAGCTAGAGCACTTCTTAATCATCCCGAACTAATAATTGCTGATGAGCCAACTGGAAACCTAGATCCTGAGACTAGTAATGAAATTATGCAGCTATTTAGTAAACTGCATAAAGGGGGAATAAGCTTAATAATGGCAACTCATGACTACAATATGATCGTAAAGTTTCCAGGTAAAATTTACCAATGTAATCAAGGTAGTTTAAATGAAGTAGTAGCTAAAAAATAAATTAAGTTTTTTGACGCTTTCTATCATTTTCATCTAATAGAGTTTTTCGAAGTCTCAAGGAGTTTGGAGTTACCTCTACATATTCATCTTTCTGAATGTACTCAAGGGCTTCTTCTAATGAAAACTTAATTGGTGGTGCAAGTTTAACTTTATCATCAGATCCAGATGCACGTACATTTGACAATTTCTTTGTTTTGGTTACATTAATAACCATATCGTCTTGTCTTGTGTTTTCGCCTATGACCTGACCAGTGTAAATTGCTTCATTAGGGGCAACAAAAAATTTACCACGTTCCTGAAGCTTATCTAAAGAATAAGGTATAGCTGAACCTTTTTCCATGGAAATTAAAGAACCATTTACCCTGCCAGCAATTTCTCCTCTGTAGGGGCTAAATTCAATAAAACGATGATTCATGATTGCCTCTCCTGCAGTCGATGTCAAAAGCTGATTTCTAAGTCCAATGATGCCTCGAGAAGGAATTTTAAATTCACAAACCATACGATTTCCCTTTGGATTCATAGCGAGCATCTCCCCTTTCCTAAGGCTTACCATTTCGATTGCTTTTCCAGAAACATCTTCAGGTAGATCGATAGTTAGTTCCTCAATAGGTTCCATTTTAACTCCATCAATTTCTTTTATAATTACTTGAGGTTGACCAATTTGAAGTTCGTAACCCTCTCTTCTCATTGTTTCAATAAGAACAGAAAGATGAAGAACTCCACGGCCAAAAACTATAAACTTATCTGAACTATCTGTTGTTTCAAGGCGCATCGCTAAGTTTTTTTCAAGCTCTTTTTCAAGACGTTCTCGAATATGACGAGAAGTCACAAACCTACCTTCCTTACCAAAAAAAGGGGAATCATTTATTGTAAAAAGCATACTCATAGTGGGCTCATCAATTGCAATAGTTGGTAAAGCTTCAGGATCATCAAAATCAGCAATAGTATCACCAATTTCAAAATCTTCAAGACCAATTACAGCACAAAGATCTCCTGGCTGAACATTATCTACTTTTTTACGCCCTAAGCCATCAAAAAGATTTAATTCTTTAATTCGCGATGGGATTTTAGAGCCGTCTCGCTTTATTAAATTAACTTTCATTCCTGAAATTAGTTGACCTCTTTGTAGTCTACCAATTGCAATTCTACCAGTAAAAGACGAAAAGTCCAACGAAGTGATTAGCATTTGAGTATTTCCTTCTCCAATTTCAGGACTAGGAACATGCTCAAGAACCATATCCAAAAGTGGAGCAACAGAATCTGTTTGTTTTTTCCAGTCTATACTCATCCAATTATTTTTTGCAGAACCATAAACCGTTGGAAAATCTAACTGCCATTCATCTGCATCCAGTTCAAACATCAAATCAAAAACTGATTCATGCACAATATCTGGAGTACAATTTTCCTTATCAACTTTGTTTATTACTACTATGGGCTTTAATTTAAGGTCAATAGCTTTTTTAAGAACGAATCTAGTTTGTGGCATTGGTCCTTCAAAAGCGTCTACCAGTAAGAGTACTCCATCGGCCATGTTTAAAACTCGTTCTACTTCACCACCAAAATCAGCGTGACCAGGAGTATCAATGATATTAATCTTAACATCTTTATAGACAACAGCAACGTTTTTAGAAAGAATTGTAATACCGCGTTCACGCTCTAAATCATTATTATCTAAAATAAGTTCTCCTATACTTTCATTAGATCGGAAAAGTTTACAATGATGAAGTATCTTATCAACAAGGGTAGTTTTCCCATGATCAACATGTGCAATAATTGCAATATTTTTGATAGCTTTCATAGTGTTTTTTTAAACGCTGCAAAGATAGCGGTATATCTTTGACTTTAACTTGCTAAAGTGTAAATAAAAAAGTTAAAGAACCTCTTTGGCTTAATATTTGTAAATTCGCAATCATTATAGTTCTTTGAAACTCATGGGGTCGACTGGTTTTGACAGCAGGACGCATGAAAAAGTAAGCAAGTCGAGCGCTGAATTACAGCTCGTAAATCTCATTTTTCACATTTTTAAATGGCGAGAATAACTACGCTCTAGCTGCATAATTAACTGAATTATAGTAGGTTAATGCCCAGTCCTGGCTAGGCCAGGAAGCCGGATGTCTCTGAATAGCCCTTGTTGACGGCGATTTATATTGAGGCACCATAAATGTCAACATCGAAACACTTGGGCATCGCTAGTGTTTTCCAATAAAGATGCTAAGGTTTGTATGGGCAGTTTTCGGTCAGTTCAAACTCTAAAACTAAACGAAATCTAAACTTGTAGAAAGCTTTTTGATCGCTTGTTTGGACGCGGGTTCGAATCCCGCCGACTCCACCATTATACCATTAAACCCCTATTATTTATAGGGGTTATTATTGGTTTTATATAGAAAATTTTATAATCCAACTAATTCATTTTAAAAGCTTAATCATATAATTGAAAATCTTAAATTTATCTTGATTGATTAAATTATGAATCAGACTATTTTTATAAAATTAATTTATGGAAAAGGAGTAATTTCAGTTATTGCGGTAATGTTAATGATTGGATGCATAAATGATGTCAAAATATCACAACAAACAATCAAAGACACCCAGCCTAGCGGGGAGATTCAAACCATTCTCCGAAATGGTGAAACAAGAAGTTATGTAATTTATATTCCCTCCTCATATCAAGAGGATAAGCCCACGCCTTTAATGATTAATTTTCACGGTTTTGGTGGTAATGCTTCAGATTACGCTCAAAATATAGGTGAATATAATAGATTGAATACTACTGCAAACGAAAATAACTTTATTGTAGTCTATCCTCAAGCAGTTATTGGACCAAAAGGATCAACTTATTGGACACCAGGAGATAATGGAATTGAAAATATCAGACAGAACGATGTCTATTTTACGAAAGAGCTTATTTCAGAAATTGCCAGTATCTATAATCTTGACAAAAATCGTGTCTATGCGGTGGGTTTTTCCAATGGTGGAATGATGTCGTATAGCCTTGCTTGTTTAGGTGCTGAGTTTATCGCAGCTGTTGGTATCATGTCAGGAATTAGTATATCTGGAGATTGCGAAACACCGAATATCTCTACCTCTATAATTCATTTTCATAGCACGGAAGACAATATATTACCTTATGAAGGTAATCGAGCTTATCAAGCTGTTCTTGATGTAATTAATTCCTGGATTAATTTTAATGGCATTCCGAACTCAAGCCAAATAACCACGGAGCTCAATGATGGTAGAGTAACTCGGTACGATTATACTGGTGGAAATGATGGTAGCTCTTTTGTACTCTACAAAATTAATAGTTCATCAGGAAGAAAAGGAGGACATGTTTGGTTTAGTGAAGACATAGGGGGTATTAATCCAAATCAACTTTTATGGGACTTTTTATCAAACTACAGCTTAGATGATTAATAACCTAATTGTAAACTTTTCCACTACAAAAGATTTTTAAATTTGGTATTGGATTAAATTTCCCTAATCTAACCAGATGACTTTATCTTCAATTGGCCTAGGAGTTCTAGTATTAATTTCTTTATCATAATTACCCATATAAAATATACCAAGACACTTTTCCCCTTTATTTAGATTTGTAAATTCATGGATAGAATCAATTATTTTTGGAGAACTCCAGTAAGAACCAATATTAAGTTTTGTGCACATTAACCACATATTTTGAACTGACATAGACACCGATGCAATTTCCTCCCACTCTGGTATTGACTCTAATGGATCCCGTTGCATGCATATTAGAATTACTACTGAAGATTTTTTTGTCTTTTCTTTAATACGGTCATATTTGAACTTAGAAAACTTTATGTTGTTGTCTTTGTATTTTTCAGCTAAAAACTCTCCAAGATTATTTTTTGATTTTCCTTTTAAAACTTTAAACCGCCAAGGCTCTGTTTTTCTATGGGTTGGAGCCCAATTTGCTGCTTCAAGAATTAAGTTAATCTGTTCATCATTTAATGGCGTGTCATTATACTGACTTGGCATAATGGAACGTCGCGATCTAATTGTGTCTAGTAATTTCATTTTTTAATTGGTATGTAATAAATATAAAATTAATGGAATTCATCAAGTCAAAAAATAACGGAATTAATAAAACAGATTACCACTGAATTGTTTCCGAAATTAAAAACAATGTTTCCTTAATCTATTTATTGATCGAATTAAAACTTTACAGTAAAGTAATTTCTATCGAAAAAAATTAATTGTTATTTACTTTTATTTTTTCTCGCTGAAATAAAACTTTGAATAAATGTAATCATTGCCCATAATGAAGTTAAAATCATTAGAGATACTCTTAAAATTCCAGTAATATTTCCCCTTTCTAAAGTCCCTAAAAAAGGTCTTACTAATCCAATAATTATTAATAATGTTAATAGAACTGCAATGTGTGCAGCAATTTTATTTTCCTTTTTAACCCCACTATTAATTATTAATAAAACTATACCAACAATAACCGGTATAAGTGCAGTGATAGGTCTTGAATCTGAATCAAGATAACCCCATAATCCCATTGTTATTAAAACTAAAGAAT
>Ga0233393_1000031_pt1 | contig 73367 bp, 67 predicted proteins | sample 21DmetaG_FD_183170 | JGI IMG/M metagenome (GOLD analysis project Ga0233393, IMG submission 183170) | Seawater microbial communities from Monterey Bay, California, United States - 21D | ecosystem: Environmental > Aquatic > Marine > Coastal | place: USA: California | collected 2016-10-24 | reverse complement strand
AGATTCCAGTATAATTTGATGGGGTAATCCTTTTTAATTCTAATTTTATTTTATCGGTAACTTTTAATTCCTCTATAAAATTTGCAATAGAATCCTGATTAATTTTCTCGTTGGTTCTTGTAAGTCCTTTGAGTGCTTCATACGGATTTGGGTAGCCTTCTCTTCTTAAAATAGTTTGAATTGCCTCCGCAACAACTGCCCAATTATTATCTAAATCTTCTTTAAATTTATTTTCATTCAATAATAGTTTATTTAATCCCTTTAGAGTTGAGGCAAATGCTATTAATGTATGACCAAATGGTACTCCTACATTTCTTAAAACAGTACTGTCAGTTAAATCTCGTTGCATTCTAGATACAGGTAGCTTTCTAGAAAGGTGTTCAAAAATTGCATTTGCTATCCCTAAATTTCCCTCAGAATTTTCAAAATCAATAGGATTTACTTTGTGTGGCATTGCAGATGACCCAATTTCTCCTTTTTTTATCTTTTGTTTAAAATAATCCATAGCTACATAAGTCCAGATGTCTCTATCTAAATCAATTAATATAGTATTGATTCGTTTTAACACATCAAATAAAGATGCCATGTGGTCATAATGTTCAATTTGTGTTGTGGGAAAAGAATGATGTAATCCTAGGTTATTAACAACAAAGTTTGATCCAAATTCTTTCCAGTTTATGTTTGGGTACGCTACTTTATGTGCATTAAAATTACCAGTTGCTCCTCCAAATTTAGCTGCGTTTGGAACTTTAATCAAAAAAGACAATTGTTCTTTAATTCTTTCTGTAAAAACTTCAATTTCTTTTCCTAAACGAGTTGGCGATGCCGGTTGACCATGAGTTCTAGCTAACATTGACACATCTGCCCATTCAATAGACAGTTCATTTAATTTATCTAAAACATTAGACAACTCTACTCTGTAAACATTGTTTAAAGCGTCTTTTATTGATAGCGGAATAGCGGTATTATTAATGTCTTGTGACGTTAACCCAAAATGTATAAATTCTTTGTATTCATCTAAACCTAGTAAATCAAACTTTTCTTTAATAAAATATTCTACAGCCTTTACATCATGGTTAGTTACTTTTTCAATATCTTTTATTTTTTGAGCGTCCTCTGATGTGAAATCCTCGTATACTTTTTTTAATTCTGGATAGAGAGATGAATTAAATCCAGATAATTGTGGTAGTGGGATTTCACAAAGAGATATGAAGTATTCAATTTCTACTAAAACTCTATATTTTATAAGTGCCTCTTCAGAAAAGTATTCAGCTAATTTAGAAACTTTATTACGGTATCTTCCGTCTATTGGAGAAATGGCATTTAGTTGTGTGATATTCATTTTTCAAAAAATTTCTTAAAAAACAAAAGTACTCAATTAGTTAGATTATCTAATTCCTTTTTTAATGTTTTTATTTGATTTAACTATATTTACTATATGAAAAATGAAATCCCTATAACAATAACAAGAGCTGTTTTTTTTCTTCTTTTTTCCCTCTTTTTTTTTGGAACCATAACCACTAAAGCTCAAAAAATTAACAAGCTTACAAAAGATAATAAAAGAACAGGTATTTGGAAAAAATACTACACGAATAAACGCATACGTTATGAAGGAACTTTTATTGATGGTAAAGAGGTGGGTGTTTTTAAATATTATGATATTACTACATCGAAACATCCTACAATCACAAAAGAGTTTTCAAAAAAATCAGATTCAGCCACAGTTAGTTACTTCAATTTAGATGGTAAGCTCAGAACAAAAGGGGTTATGATTGGAAAAAAAAGAGTAGGGAAGTGGATTTATTTTTTTCCAAATCAAAAACTTTTTTCTGAAGAATATTATGTGGGTGGGAAATTGGAGGGTAAATTAATTAACTATTACAACAATGGTAAAGTTTTAGAAATTACTGAATATAGTAAAGGAATGAAAAACGGATTTTCAAAAAAATTTTCAGATCAGGGTGTTTTAATAGAAGAAGTTAATTATTCTAATGATATTTTGAATGGTAAAGGGAATTATTATGAGCTAAATGGAGATTTGAAAGAAGAAGGTGTTTACAGTAAAGGAAAAAGAGTGGGTGTGTGGGAATTTTACATAGGTGGTAAAAAAGTTACTAAAAAAGATAAAAAAGAAGAAAATAAATTTAGAAAAAACAATCAAAATTAACAATTAGTAAGCAGTTTTTATATAAGATTTATATTAATAGTTATGCAATAATAACCAATGGTAGCTATTTTACTTCGCTTGCATTTTCGTAAATTTGCCGAACAATTTGTAAAAAACTAATGAAACGAGTTATAGTTGGTCTTTCTGGAGGGGTAGATAGTAGTGTTGCTGCCTATTTATTAAAAGAACAAGGGTATGATGTTATTGGACTTTTTATGAAAAACTGGCATGATGATTCTGTTACAATCTCAAATGAATGTCCTTGGTTAGAAGATAGCAATGATGCTTTAATTGTTGCCGAAAAATTAGGAATTCCATTTCAAGTAGTGGATTTAAGTGAACAATACAAAGAACGTATTGTTGATTATATGTTTGATGAATACGAAAAAGGGAGAACTCCAAATCCTGATATTTTATGCAATAGAGAAATAAAATTTGACGTTTTTATGGATATTGCTTTAGATTTAGGTGCAGATTTTGTTGCTACGGGTCACTATTGTAGAAAAGAGGAAGAAATTATCGATGACAAACCTATATATAAACTATTGGCAGGAAAAGATATTAATAAAGATCAATCTTATTTTTTGTGTCAATTGTCACAACATCAGTTATCTAAAGCCCTTTTTCCTATTGGAGAATTAACAAAACCAGCAGTAAGAGAAATTGCAAAAAAAGCAAATTTAATTACAGCAGAGAAAAAAGATTCTCAAGGTTTATGTTTTATAGGTAAAGTTCGTTTACCAGAATTTTTACAACAAAAACTTCAGTCAAAAGAGGGTGAAATTGTACAAGTTTCTAATACAGCTGATCTATATCAAAGAGAACAACCTAAATTTAATTCTAAAGAAGAAGAGTTAGATTTTTTTGCAACTAAATACCAATACAATAAACTAGATGGGAAAGTAGTTGGGAAACATTTAGGAGCTCATTATTTTACGAAAGGACAACGAAAAGGTTTAGCAGTTGGAGGAACCAAAGAGCCATTATTTGTCATAGAAACTGATGTGCGTGAGAATGTTATTTATGCAGGGGAAGGAAAACATCACAAAGGATTGTTTAGAAGTGTTTTATTTGTTTCTAATGAAGAAGAGCACTGGATTCGTGAAGATCTCAAGCTAAAAAATCAAGAATCTTTAGATGTGGAGGCTAGAATTCGATATCGTCAACCCTTAGAGAAAGCTATTTTACATAAAGTAGAAAACGGAATATTTGTTGAATTTCAAAATCCTCAATCTGCGATTCAAGAAGGTCAATTTGTGGCCTGGTATCAAAATGAAGAATTATTAGGGTCTGGAGTTATCTCCTAAATTTAAATAATGAATCAAATAACACAGCTTTTTAATATTAAATACCCAATTGTTCAGGGAGGCATGGTTTGGGTAAGTGGTTGGAAATTAGCATCAGCTGTTTCTAATGCTGGAGGCTTAGGTTTAATTGGTGCCGGATCTATGTATCCAGATGTGCTTAGAGAACATATTCAAAAATGTAAAAAAGCCACTGATAACCCCTTTGGTGTAAATATTCCCATGTTATACCCCCAAGTAGACGAATTGATGGATATTATTGTGGAAGAGGATGTTAAAATAGTATTCACTTCTGCAGGCAATCCAAAAACTTGGACATCTTTTTTAAAAGAAAAAGGAATTACTGTTGTTCATGTAGTTAGTTCAGTAAAATTTTCAATAAAAGCTGAAGCTGCTGGAGTAGACGCGGTTGTTTGTGAGGGTTTTGAGGCAGGTGGTCATAACGGACGTGAAGAGACTACCACATTTACTTTAATTCCAATGGTGAAAGAAAGTATTACTATTCCTGTAATTGCAGCAGGTGGGATTGGAAACGGTCGTGGAATGTTAGCTGCTATGGTATTAGGAGCAGATGGAGTTCAAATAGGTAGTAGATTTGCAGCTTCCAAAGAATCTTCTGCTCATGTAAATTTTAAACAGAAAATTATTGACGTCAAAGATGGTGACACTCACCTTACTCTAAAAGAATTAGCACCAGTTCGTTTGATAAAAAATAAATTTTATCGAGAAATTCAGGCGCTGTATAAAGAGAATCCAACCAAAGAAGAACTTATTGGTTTATTGGGAAGAGCTAGGGCCAAAAAAGGGATTTTTGAGGGTGATTTAGACAATGGAGAATTAGAAATTGGTCAAATAGCTGGTATTATAAATAATATTAGCTCAGCTAAAGATATTTTAGAAGAAATCGTTACAGATTTTGAAACCTCAAAAAAAAACATTTTTAAAATACTAACTCAATAAGTGATTTTTTCAATTCTTTGTGAATAGGATAGATGACATATTTTGATTATAATTTATTATTAATACTTGGGTTTTTCTGATTTCTAGATCTTTAAGTAATCAAATTTTTGATTGTTTACCTAGAAATATATTTAATAATCAACAAGTTATCAGGAACATATGCATTTAAAAAAGAAATTTATAAATGTAGTATTATATAAAAATTTTAATGTATTTTTGCGGCTTTATAAACGACGTTGTCTATAAACAAACAGATAACAAAACAATTTAATATTATGAGTAAAGGTACCGTAAAATTTTTCAACGAATCTAAAGGATTTGGATTTATCGTAGAAGAAGGAAACAACAGTGAACATTTTGTACATGTATCAGGTTTGATCGATGAAATTCGTGAAAATGATGAAGTAGAGTTTGAGTTACAAGAAGGAAGAAAAGGATTAAACGCAGTAAACGTAAGAGTAATCTAATATATACTACAAGTTAATTTTTAAAGAAAAGCCTATCATTTAGATAGGCTTTTTTTTATGATACTAATTAGAGTTAGGAATTTTAATCTTGTATAATTTCCTACTTTTATTATTTAATTTATTTTCTCTTAGCCAAGCGTTATTTAGCTTTAGTTCTTTATAATTTGTTTTAAATTTTTTAGCAAAAGAGGCAATGTTTGTAATTACTGTATCTACTTTGACTGTTTTTATATCTGGTAAATTATATAGATCGTCTTCTTCAAACTCAAAACCATATTTTCTTGGATTAGATAAAACTTCTTTCAATGCAACTATCCTAAATACATATCTCGAAGTCTCACTATTAAGTAATAAGTCATAATAATTAGTTACTTGTTGTTTCTTTAAATTCCTAGCAATACGAGCATTTCCTGCATTATAGGCTGCAGCTGCTAACGTCCAAGTTCCAAAACGTTTTTTGGATTTTTTCAAATATTCTGCAGCTACTTTTGTTGACTTTTCTAGATTGTATCGTTCATCTACATTTTGATTAACTTCAAGACCATATTCTTTTGCGGATGATTTTAAGAAATGCCAAAAACCGGCTGCTCCTGCAGGAGATGAATTATTTTCTAAACCACTCTCTGCTACAGCCAAATATTTAAAATCGTCAGGTATTCCATATTTTTTCAACAATGGTTCTATTAAAGGAAAATATTTATGAGCTCTTTTTATTAATAACAATCCGTTAGACTGCCAATAAGTATTTACTAATAATTCTCTATCCATCCGTTCTTTTATGTCATCTAGTTCTGTAGGAACTTTTTCTCCAGCAAACGATAATCCATTTGGAATTTTTAAAGCTTTAATATTATAGGTAGAAGAGGTGTTTTTTTCTAAGGTTTTGTCAGAAAGATTAACAGCATTAAAAAATATAATTGAGAGTATAAATATGAGCATTAATAATAATGATCGAGTTGTTTTTTTCATAGTGATCTCCTAAAAGTTAATTAAAAATTAAATTTAAGAAAATACACACAAAACTTCAAGTTAAATTCTTGCAAATTATGGTAGAAATTTCATTAGCTTTTAATAAAATCATCACATGAGAACCATTATTAATTTCAGTAAAATTATGAATATGCTTCGAAGGAAAAACATGATCATTGTTTCCATGAATGTGTAAAATATTTTCAGGAATTTTATCTTGTTGCCAATGGAGTATTGTGTAAATGGCCCATTTTAAGTATAAAGCATCATTAACCGATAAATACAAGGAATATAAATCAGCTCTTTTCTTGAGAAAATCTCCTAAGAAATATTTTTTATACTTATCAAAATTTTCAATGATTTTAGTGGGGAAAAACTTATATGCTTTGGTTTTTTGTAACAGTTTTAATCTGTTTGGAAACTCATGATGACTTTTAATACTTGACACCAAAATTATTTTCTTAACAGCAATAATTTTCGCAATTTCTTGCACTAAAACACCCCCAAATGATACTCCTAATAAAACAGGTTTTTGATGTTTAATTTCATTGGCCATTCTTTGTGCATAATCTTGGATTGACTCATCTTCTGATACAGGTATTTTCCACTCTAAGAGATGTATCTCAAATTGATCCTTTGGAAGTGAAATATGTTCAAATATCTTGGGGTTAGCGCCCAAGCCGGGCATAAAATAGATTTGTATCTTTTTCATAAACTAAACGTTATGTTGCAGATGACGAGATCAGCTCGCTTATAAAATCAAACCGGACTAAACCATCTTCATCAATTTTAGTCAGTGAAATTTGTTGTAATGTGTTCACTAAGTCAGGGTTCCATGGTGTTTTTACTTTTACATAATTTTCAGTAAAGCCATGAATATATCCTTCTTTATTTTCACTTTCAAATAAAACTGTTGAAGAATTCCCTATCTGACTTTCATAAAAAGCTCTGCGTTTTTTTACAGACAAACCCCGTAACATTTTACTGCGTTTTGCCCTTACTTTTTTAGGAACAATTCCTTCCATTAAAACAGCTTCTGTATTTGGTCTTTCAGAATAGGTGAAAACGTGTAAATAGGAGATGTTTAGATCATTTAAGTAGTTGTAAGTCTCTAAAAAATGCTCATCAGTTTCACCAGGAAAACCAACAATAACATCTACACCAATACATGCGTTTGGCATTATTTGTTTAATTCTATGAACTCTATTAGTATAAGTATCTCTTAAATAACGACGTTTCATTAATTTTAATAAATCGTCGCTTCCACTTTGTAATGGAATATGAAAATGAGGAACAAAAGTTTTCGAGTCTGCTACAAAATCAATGGTTTCATCTTTTAATAAATTTGGCTCAATTGATGAAATTCTTAAACGATGTATGCCTTCTACCTTGTCCAACTCCTTCACTAATTCTAAAAAAGTATGTTCGTGTTTTTTATTTCCAAATTCGCCTTTTCCGTAATCTCCTATATTTACTCCAGTTAGAACAATTTCTTTGATGCCTCTTTTAGAAATTTCTTGAGCGTTAGTCAATACATTTTCTAAGGTATCACTTCTAGAAATCCCTCTAGCTAAAGGAATTGTACAATACGTACATTTATAATCACAACCATCTTGTACTTTTAAAAAAGCTCGAGTTCTATCACCAATAGAGTAAGACCCCACATAAAAATCGGCATCAGAAATTTCACAAGAATGAACTTCACCATGTTGGTTTTTTGTCAGGTCGTTGATGTAACTTGTTACATTAAATTTTTCAGTAGCTCCTAAAACTAAGTCAACTCCATCAACAGCAGCTAACTCCTCAGGTTTTAACTGTGCATAACAACCAACAGCAATAAGAAATGCCTCTTCATTTTTCTTTAAGGCGTTTTTAACTATTGATTTAAAGCGTTTATCTGCATTATCTGTAACTGAACACGTATTAATTACATATACATCTGCCTTTTCGTTAAAATCTACACGGTTAAAGCCTTCGTTAACAAAACTACGAGCTATTGTAGAGGTTTCTGAAAAGTTTAGCTTACATCCTAAGGTATAAAATGCTACTTTTTTATCTGCATTCATTCTTGTACATTTAAAGGCGTACAAAGTTACAATAATTCTGAAAAGATACATGAAGAGTCAAATCATTTTTGAAACGGAAATATTGCTTGTTAGGAGGCTAAAAATGAGTGATATAAAACCATATAATGAGATGCAAAGCAATCCAAAAGTAATGCAATATGTTACTGGAGAAGTTCAAACTGAAAAAGAACATTTAATCGAATTAAACCGGTTAATTGGCTTTTATAATAAAGAGGGAAATGATTTTTGGATTTATGCAATAGATAGAAAATTAGATAACCAATTTATAGGAACTGTTGGTTTTTGTAAAGATAAAGAAGGAGATGATGAAATTGGATATCGATTTTTAGAAAAATATTGGGGTTTAGGGTATGGATCTGGTTTGTGTAAAGCTTCTTTAGTGTATTGCAGCTCTATTGGTATGCCAAAATTGATTGGATACGTAATTAATCTTAATGTGGCTTCTGCTAAGATTTTGAAAAAATGTAATTTTGAATATGTTTGTGATGGAATAGACCCTGATTCTAAATTACCTGAAAAAAAATACCAATTATTATTATGATTATAGCTGATTTAAAAACTCCTTATTATGCAGTTATTTTTACAACAGTGTTGACAAATAACTTAGCTGATTATGAAAAAACTGCTATAAGAATGGAAGAATTAGCTAAACTACAAGATGGTTATTTAGGAATTGAATCTACCAGGAACGAGATTGGAATTACAGTTTCTTATTGGAAAGATTTAGTATCTATTACTAAATGGAAAAACAATATAGAACATACAGAGGCTAGAGTTAAAGGAAGAAATAAATGGTATCAACAATACCAATTAAGAATTTGTAAAGTAGAAAGAGAATATGGTTTTGAAAGATAATTGGTGTTATTTGTTGTTTGTTCTTATGCTAGCTTCATGCCAAAAAGAAACATCTAATTTTAATGATTCTCAGGTTTTTAGATACAATGAACATTCTAATATTACCTCTTTAGATCCGGCTTTTGCAAAAGATCAACGGAATATTTGGGCCGTAAACCAATTGTACAATGGATTGGTTCAATTAGATGATAGTTTACAAGTTAAACCCAGTATTGCAATGCGTTGGGACATTTCAGAGGATGGGAAAGTGTATACTTTTTCACTTAGAGATGATGTTTATTTTCATAAACATGGCTTATTTGGGATTGATTCTACAAGATTAGTTACTGCTCTTGATTTTGAGTATAGTTTTCATCGACTTTTAGATAAAAATGTTGCATCACCTGGTGCTTGGGTATTACAAAACGTAAAAAACTTTTCAGCAATCAGTGATACAGTTTTTAAAATAGAGTTAAAACAAGCTTTTCCTCCATTTTTGGGATTATTAGCTATGAAGTATTGTTCTGTTGTTTCTAGAGAAGCTATTGAATATTTTGATGATGAATATCGTTCAAATCCAATAGGAACAGGACCATTTCGGTTTATATTATGGGTAGAAAACACCAAACTTGTATTGCGAAAAAATCCAATTTATTTTGAAAAAGATAGTGATGGAAATCAACTTCCGCATCTCGAGGCGGTAGCGATTACATTTTTACCAGATAAGCAAAGTGAATTCTTGCAATTTATTCAAGGAAACCTAGATTTTATGAAAAGCTTAGATGCTTCCTATAAGGACGATGTTATTTCAGTAGATGGAACATTACAACCAAAATATAATCATTTGATTAGAATGCAAACTGGACCATATTTGAATACAGAGTATTTAGGTATCTATTTAGAAAACAGCCAATCAATTACTAAAAACAAATTGATTAGAAAGGCTATTAATTATGGATTTGATAGAGTAAAAATGATTAAATATTTACGAAATGGAATTGGAACTCCTGCCATTAACGGTTTTATCCCTTCAGGATTACCCTCTTTTAATAACTTAGAAGGATATCGCTATAATCCTGAAGCAGCACGTAAATTACTTCAGCAATTTATACAAGAAACAGGGGTTAAGAATCCTTCAATTACCATTACAACTAATAGTAATTATTTAGATTTATGTGAGTTTATTCAGCGAGAGTTGCAAAATATTGGATTAGATGTTACGATAGATGTAATTCCACCTTCTTCCTTAAGACAGGGGAAGGCAACGGGTAAATTCTCTATTTTTAGAGCAAGTTGGATAGCAGACTACCCTGATGCAGAAAACTATTTATCATTATTCTACAGCAAGAATTTTACGCCTAATGGCCCTAATTACACTCACTTTAAAAATATAGTTTTTGATTCTCTATATGAAAAGTCAATTTCTGTTGTTAATAATCTTGAGCGTTATAAATTATACCAAAAAATGGATAGTATTATAATAGAAGAAGCACCAGTAATTCCATTGTATTATGATCAAGTAATTCGTTTTTCACAGAAAAATATTGAAGGTTTAGGAATTAATCCAATAGATATGTTAGATCTCAGAAGAGTTTATAAATTAAATTAATGAAGTAAAGCCTTAATTTTTTAGTCTTGCTAGAATAGGGAAGTGGTCTGAGTATGGAACCTCAAATGTTTTAAAATTATTAACTTCAAAAGTGTTATCTACTAAAATAAAATCTATTCTAAGTGGATACAAATAATTAAAAGTTTTCCCCATACCTCCTCCAGCTATTTTAAATGCATCTTGTTTGTTTTTGGAGAGTTCTCTATATACCCAAGAAAATGCTGAGTTATTAAAGTCTCCACAAAGTATTTTTCTTCCATTCCATTTTTTTTCGTGTTCCAAAAATAATTCTACTTGTTTTGCTTGTTTTTTAAAAGAGGCTTTCATGCGTTGAATCAGTTTCTCTGAATTTTGTTCACCAAAATTTTCTTTACTAGTATTCATTTTTAAAGATTCTAAATGAATATTATATACTCTAATAGTATCTTTATCTTTTACTATATCTACAAAAATTATATTATTTGCACTGCTCTTAAGATCTAAAGAGCCTTTGTTGATTACTTTATATTTAGAGAAAATAGCTAATCCAAATTTGTTATTGTTAGATTTTGTTTTTATAAATGAATAAGGATAATCAATTTTAAGATTATTTGATTTATAATATTCTTGAATAGATAAAATATCTGGTTTTTTATTAGTTATAAAAGTTGATATTTTTTCAGCTATTTTTTTATCCTCACTCCATTTATAATGATTAAATAAGCGAACATTGTAACTCATAATCTTTACATCGGTATTAAGAAATATTTTTTTTTCTGAAAACTTATAAATATTACTAATATATCCCATGCCTAATAAAATTGTGATAGAAGATATAAAAACGTATTTTTTTAATTTTATAATCCAATAAATAATAAAAAATAGATTTAAAATAAAAAGAATGGGAACTGCTAAACTTATGACGGTAAAAATTGGACTTAATTTTGGAGATATATATGGCAATACATAAGATAAAAGTAAAAGTATTGATACTATTAAATTTGTAAGAATTTGTATTTTATTCCAAAATGAGTTTTTTTTCATAAAATGAATATTGTTTAAAAGAAAACATAATATATGAATAGCGAGTGTAAGTTAATCTATCTTATTTACCTTGCTTAAATAGAAATTCTTTCTCTTTTTGTGTGAGGGTCTCATATCCAGATTTGCTAATTTTATCTAAAATTGCATCTATTTTCACCTGATCATTATCTTTAGTACTAATATTTTTATTTTTTTTGGATGACTTATAGACCGTTTTTAAAGGTTTAGTTTTCTTGTTAAATAATTTTGAAAACCAATCAAAACTAGATGATTTATTATTTGTAGACTGAGAGACATAAATATATCCAAACAAAGCACCTCCTATATGGGCAATATGACCACCACCATTTCCTCCAGCAAGAGAAATTAAATCAAATAGTATAAAAACTAAAGCCAAATGCCAAACTTTTACATATCCAATAAACCTTAGTTGAAGTTGGTAATTTGGTATGTAGGTTGCAATTCCTATAACTATAGCTGTAATTCCGGCAGAAGCGCCAACCATTGTGTGTATTTTTCCTTTAAACAAAGGAAAATAACTATAACTTATTAAGTAAAGTAATCCTCCAAATAAAGTTCCTAAAATATAAAAATTAAGAACTTGTTTTTCAGAAAAATAGTCTAAAAATAATCTACCAAAATAATGAAGTATCAAACAGTTAAATAAAATATGTAAAAATCCACTATGCAAAAACCCATAGGTAACTATAGTCCACGGTTTAGTAATAAAAACATCTATAGAAGATGATAATGAAAACCATTGAAAAATAATGTTCAATTGTTTTTCATATAATCCGCTGAAAGAGGATGTTATTAGTGTAATTATAAATATTGCTATATTTATATATATTAACTTTTGTACAATATTCGCGGATTTAAATTTTGTTTGTAATTCTCTAAACACCTGCATTATTTATAGTATTTAAATTGATTTTGTTTCCAATAGTAGGCTAATAAAAATCCAATTAATGCGCCTCCAATATGAGCAAAATGAGCAACATTTCCAATGGAGTATTTCGTCATTCCAAAAAATAAATCACCAAGTAAAATTAATGGAATGAAGTATTTTGCAGCAATTGGTACTGGAAAAAATATAAGCGCAAGTTTAGCATCTTTAAAATACATTCCAAATGCCACAAGGACACCATATACAGCACCAGAAGCTCCAACTGCTGGTGTGTGAAATAAACTGTAAAACTCGGTTAGTTCCTCTTTCGTTAAACTTATAACATCTGCAAAGTTAGTATACACTCCTGTATCTAAAATGTTTGAAATCTGAGAATATGTAAGACCATCTTGAATAAGAACTTCATAAAAACCATTGAACTGATAGTAGTTAACTAAAGAATATATTAGTCCAGCTCCTATACCTGCAGAAAAGTAAAAAAATAAGAATTTATTTCGTCCCCACATTTTTTCTAATGGAGTTCCAAATGCCCACAAACCATACATATTGAAAAGGATATGAGGGAAACTTCCATGCATAAACATATGAGTTATGTATTGCCATATCCCAAAATGATTATTTTTAGGAAAGTGCAATGCAAAAATATTGGTGAGATCTAAATTTATAATTTGCGGAGCTACAAATAAAATAATATTAACTATTATTAAATGCTTAATTCCTTCTGTAATTTTTATTCCATTCATATGTTAAGAATCAAATAATTGGTCAATTTCTTGTAATGTTAACGTTTTAAAAGTTGCTTTACCTGTGGGGGATAAACTTGGTTCACTACATAAAAAAAGACTATTTACAAGACTTTCTTGTTCTTTTTGAGATAGGTAATGACCTGTTTTAATGGCTAAAGATTTAGCAAAAGATTTAGCCATAACATCCAGTGGTTTAAAATTAGCATCTGGTATGTCTAAATTAATATTTTCAAGAAGCTCCTCCAATACTTTGGAGATTTTACTTTCTGATATAGAAACAGGTGTTCCTTTTATGGTCACAGATTCTTTTGTAAAAACATCAAAACAGAATCCAACATTTTCAAGCTCAGATTTTAACGTATAAATCATTTCAATCTCAGCAGAAGAGAAAGAAATAGTAATCGGAAATAGTAATTGTTGGCTGTGTATTTCTTTTAAATTTACACTTTCTAAAAATTCCTCATACAATACTCTTTGATGCGCAAATGATTGATTTATTAAGACAACACCGGATTTTATGGAACTAAGTAGGAATTTTCTTTGGATTTGAATGGTTTTATTTGGCAAATGATTAGATTCTTGCTCAAATAAGGTTTCTTGTTGATCAATTTCTTGAGTAGAAACATATAAACTTTCCCATTTAGCTGCTTCTTCTCTTACCTGAAAGGGTTTGTTTTTTGTTTCCTTTTCAAAAGGATTAAAAGATGAATCAATGGTGATTTTTGGAGTTAAAGGGCTTGATTCTTCTTTAGAAAAATTATAAGGTGTATCTAGCGTAGCATCTCTATTAAAATCAAGAATAGGTGCAATGTTATATTGCCCTAAACTATGTTTTACGGTTGCTCTTAATATCGCATATATTGCCTTTTCATCCTCAAATTTAACTTCTGTTTTCGTTGGGTGTATATTTATATCTATGCTCTCGGTAGGAACTGTTAAATATAAAAAGTAGGAGGGATGATATCCTTTTTCTAGTAATCCGTCAAAAGCAGCAACCACTGCATGATTTAGATAAGGACTTTTCACATATCGGTTATTCACAAAAAAGAATTGTTCCCCTCTTTTTTTCTTTGCATATTGTGGTTTAGCAACAAAACCATCCATAGAAATCATCTCTGTATTCTCTGAAACTGGAACTAATTTTTCATTCATTTTAATTCCAAAAATTGCTACAATTCTTTTTCTTAAATTAGAATCTTTTAAACGGTAAACCTCGTTATCATTGTGATGTAGGCTAAAAGAAATTTCTGGATGTGACAATGAAATTCGTTGAAATTCATCAATGATATGTCTAGTTTCTATGGTATCAGACTTTAAAAAATTTCTTCTAGCAGGTATATTGAAGAATAAATTTTTTACTGATACGTTAGTACCAGTTGGTGTTGTAGTTTGTTCTACATAAGAAATTCTACTCCCATTTATTTTAATATGTGTTCCTAATTCTTGAGAATCTTGTTTAGTTTTCATTTCAACATGAGCAATAGCAGCTATAGACGCCATTGCCTCTCCTCTAAACCCTTTAGTTTTTAATTTAAACAAATCATCAGCAGAATTAATTTTCGAAGTTGCGTGTCTTTCAAATGCTAGTTTAGCATCTGTATTACTCATGCCTTTTCCGTTATCGATAACTTGTATTAACGTTTTCCCTGCATCTCTTATAATTAGTTTTATAGATGTTGCTTTGGCGTCAATGGAATTTTCTAACAATTCTTTGACTACAGAAGATGGTCGTTGAACTACTTCACCTGCTGCAATTTGATTTGCAACATGATCTGGTAAAAGTTGAATAATGTCTGACATTATTTTTTACTAAAAATTGATAGATCAAAATCTATGATGAATAAAAAAATGAGTACAAGTATAGCTATGATGTAGAGTACAACTTTGTTTGAGTTTGAATGGGAATCGTCTAGTTGATAATTTTCGTCATTTATCGAAACTATATTTTGCTCCCCTTTTAAATTACTAATAGCATCCGTTATTTTTCCCTTTAAGCTTGTATTGGAAGTAGTAGAACTCCTGAATTCGTCAAACTTATGTTTAATTGCATAAGGATTACCCTCTCCTTTGTAGTATCTGGGTTTGTAATCAAATTTTTTATTTTTTCTTTTTATAATTCCCATGCAGAGTTATGTAAATTCTTTAATTACCAATAATACAATAGATTGTTAGGTAGCTTGTCAAAGTTACTTAATAATAAAATAATGGTCAAGGTTTGTTGGTAAGATACTTTGTTAAATCTAACTTAAAGAAGCCATTTTGATTGCTGCTATAGCGCATTCTACACCTTTGTTTCCTAATTTACCTCCAGATCTGTCCATGGATTGTTGTTTTGTGTTATCTGTTAATACACAGAAAATAACAGGAGTGTTAAATTTCATATTTAGGTCTACAATTCCTTTGGTTACACCATTACAAACAAAATCGAAATGTTTTGTTTCTCCTTGTATTACATTACCTATTGCGATAACAGCATCTAGTTGAAGAGTTTCAATCATTTTTTTACATCCATAAACTAATTCAAAACTACCAGGAACCTCCCATGTAATAATATTGTTAGGATCTGCGCCACAATCAATTAATGTAGCAACAGCACCTTTGTGTAGGTTTTGAGTAATTTCAGGATTCCACTCAGAAACAACAATCCCAAACCGAAATTTTTTCGCGTTTGGGATTGTTTCTTTATCGTAATAAGATAAGTTAGTTGTTGCCATTGATACTATTGAGCATATTTAGCGCTGTAAATATATTTATCGATATTTCTACCAATCTCTGTGGTAGAATAATTTTCTTTGATTTGTGTAAACAATTTCTCTGCTTTAGAGAATTTATTTAAAGACAAAGCTAATTTCCCAGCTTTAAATAAGAATAAAGGTGTTGTAAATTCATTATTTTTTTTGTTGGCAGCTTTTTCATAGTAATCCAAGGCATCTTCAGTTTGGTCGATGTCTGCAAAAGCATCACCAATTGCGCCAATTGCTGTTGGTCCAAGAATCTCATCATCAGAGTCGAATTTACTGAGATATTCTATAGCTTTTTCATATTCTTTCAACTTAAGGTAAGAGACACCTGCGTAATAGTTAGCAATGTTAGCAGACTTAGTTCCACCGAATTGTGTTGAAATATCTAAAAAACCATATTTATTGTCAGCACCTTCTAAACCTAATAATAATAATGAATCTATATCATCTCCAGAGGCTAAATTAGCATCATTGAAATATTTTCTTGGGAAAGCTAACTCATTTGAGGCGGCTTCTTCTTGAGGTTCTACAATAAATTTATTATACCCTAAAAAACTTAAAATTAGTGCAATAACTACAACTAAACCATAAAATAATGGCTTACTGTTTTTTTCAATCCATTGTTCGGATTTTGAAGCAGATTCGTCTAATGTATTAAAAACCTCTGCAGTAGTACTTTGCATTTTCAGTGCTTCTTGCTCTTTTTTGTCTTTAGGTTTGTAACCCTTTTTCTTATATGTTGCCATATTTAGTGTAAAAATTAGTAGCGCAAAAATAGTTTTTTTAATTGGATATAGAAAGCCAATATATCGTAATTTTTCAATAATTTGCATAAGATTACTTACAACAATTTTTAGTTATGTATTTGCAAAAATTATCTTTAGTAAATTTCAAAAATTTTGACTCAAAGACTTTTGAGTTTAAAGAAAAAATCAATTGTTTTGTTGGTTTAAATGGATTGGGTAAAACAAATATTCTAGACGCTATTTATTATTTGTCATTTGCAAAGAGTTATTTTAATCCCATAGCTGGCCAAAATATAAAACATGAAAAAACATTTTTTGTGGTTGAAGGAGATTATACAATTAATGAAAGATTAGAAAAGATAATTTGTAGTTTAAAGAAGGGTCAAAAAAAAGTTTTAAAAAGAAACGGGAAGGCTTATGATAAATTTTCTGAGCATGTTGGTCAAATTCCACTCGTAATAATATCTCCCTCCGATAGAGATTTGGTTATAGGAGGAAGTGATGCAAGAAGAAAATTTATTGATGGTGTTATCTCTCAGCAAGATAAAAGTTACCTCCAAGATTTAATATCTTATAATAAGCTGTTGTCTCAAAGAAATGCCTTGTTAAAGTATTTTGCGGCAAATAGAACATTTGATGAGGTAAATTTATCAGTGTATAATGACCAAATGATTTCTTATGGTACTTCAATTTTTAAAAAAAGAAAGAAGTTTTTAGAAAAGTTTATCCCTATTTTTAATGAAAAACATTTTATTATATCTAACAATAATGAAAAAGTTAATTTAGTATACAAAAGTCAATTACTCAACTCTGATTATAGAACTTTATTAGATAAAAATTTAGAGAAAGATAAAATATTACAGTATACTACTGTTGGAATTCACAAAGATGATTTAAGTTTTGAAATAGGTGGTTTTCCTATTAAAAAGTTTGGTTCTCAAGGACAACAAAAATCCTATTTAATTGCACTAAAATTTGCGCAATTTGAATTTATAAAACAACAATCTAACTTAATTCCTATACTTTTATTAGATGATATTTTTGACAAATTAGATGAAAATAGAGTTTCACAAATTATTGAGTTAGTCAATAAAAATGAATTTGGACAGATTTTTATTACTGATACACATTCTGACAGAATAGAAAATGTTATTAAACAGAGCAATAAATCATATCAAATTTTTAACTTATGATTGTAAGATGAAATTTATTAGCAATATTTAATTAATTATTTATAAGTAGATAATGGCAAAAAGAGAAAATGAATCCTTAGCTATAAGCAAACTAATGAAATCTTTCATTAAAGAGAATAATCTATCAAAAGGGATGCAGAAAATTAAAATTGAAGAGGCTTGGGAGAAACTTATGGGTAAAGGGGTGATTGCTTACACTCAATCTATTAAACTTCAAAACACCACCCTAATAGTAAGTCTTACATCTTCTGTGTTAAGAGAAGAGTTAAGTTATGGTAAAGATAAAATAATAAAGATGTTAAATGAAGAAATGGGTGCTAGGGTAGTATCTAAGCTGATGCTAGTTTAAAAATATGAAAAAACATTTTAAATAAAAAAACTGAGTAGATAACTCAGTTTTTTTTATTTTTTAAAATTAGGAATTAAAATTTTTCTCTTCCTGAAAAGTGAAAACTTCCTTCTATTTCTGCATTTTCATCACTATCTGATCCATGAACTGCATTTTCTCCCATAGAAGTAGCATATAATTTTCTAATAGTTCCTTCTGCAGCATCAGCAGGATTAGTTGCTCCAATTAAGGTTCTAAAATCTTCAACAGCATTGTCTTTCTCTAGTATAGCTGCAATTATAGGTCCTCTAGTCATAAACTCTACTAACTCTCCGAAAAAAGGTCGTTCGTTATGCACTGCATAAAAAGATTCAGCATCATCCCTGGTCATTTGTGTTTTTTTCATTGCCACAATTCTAAAACCTGCAGAGTTAATCTTGTCTAGGATTGCACCAGTATGACCATTTTCTACACCATCTGGTTTAATCATTGTGAATGTTCTATTTGTTGCCATTTTATTTTGTATTTATGTTTTATAAATCGGCGCAAAAGTACATAATTTTTTAATAAAATTGTATCTTCGCTAATTATGATTTTGAAACAAATTAAAGAATTAAAAACTTTTTTAGACACCCCTAAAAGAGTTGTTATTGTTGGACATAGAAATCCAGATGGAGATGCTATGGGGGCTACTCTAGGGTTGTTTCATTATTTAAAAAAGAAAGGTCATCAACCAACCGTAGTAGTGCCTAATGAATATCCTAAATTTCTTCATTGGCTTCCTGGATCAAAAAAAACTTTCAGATTTGACTGGCAAAATTCGCAATCACAAAAAGCCATTAAAAACTCAGATATCATTTTTTTACTAGATTTTAATGCTTTACATAGAGTAGGTCAAGACATGCAATCTACCTTAGAAAAGTACCAAAATGATTTTGCTTTAATTGATCATCATCAAGAACCAGACGAATTCACTTACATGTATTCCGACACTGAAATGTGCTCTACCTGCCAAATGATATACCATTTTATTGAGAAAATGGGCGATATTCATTTATTAGATTCAGACATAGCTTCTTGTTTGTACACAGGTATTATGACTGATACAGGTTCCTTTAGGTTTCGTTCAACAACCAGTTTAACTCATAAGGTAATAGCCCATTTGATTGATAATGGTGCAGAAAATCATAGAATTCATAGCAATGTTTATGATTCAAGTTCTTTTGGTCGCCTGCAACTTCTTGGACAAGCATTAAGTAATCTTAAAGTTTTACCCGAGTATAAAACAGCATACATTACCTTAACAGAAGATGAAAAAGAAGCTAATAATTTTGTTAAAGGAGATACAGAAGGAATTGTAAACTATGCACTTTCTGTTGAAGGTGTTGTTTTGGCGGCAATTTTCATTGAAGATAAAGAGCAACAAATTGTTAAGATATCCTTTAGATCTAAAGGAACCTTTTCTGTGAATAAATTTGCCAGAAAACATTTTAATGGCGGAGGACATGATAATGCATCTGGAGGAAAATCTGATCTTACGATGGATAAAACCTTGATTAAATTTTGTGATTTATTAGAAGACAATAAAGAACAATTAATTCATTCATATGACTCTTAAAAGCAGTCTTTTAATAGTTTCCTTGTTTTTGATTTCTTGTTCAGAACAACAAGCTAGAAAGCCCATCTCCGCAAGTAATTCAAACTCTTTAACTTCTGCTTCAAGTATTTTAAAAAAAATAAATTCAATAGAGGAATTAAAAATTATTAATTACATCAAAAAAGATACTTTTCATGATTATATTCGTTCTCCAAATGGTTTTTGGTATAGATATATAACAAAAAACACTGATAATATAGTATTACCTAAAAAAGGAGATTTAGTTCAAATAAGTTATGAAATTTCAGACTTAAAAGATGAGATAATATATTCTAAACAATTCAATGGAATTAAAAATTATAAAGTTGATGAAGAAGATTTTATTCCTGGTATTCAACAAGGTCTCAAATTAATGAAAATAGGAGAAACGGTTAAGTTTATAATACCTTCTTTTAATGCCTATGATGTAGTTGGAGATGAAAATAAAATTGGTGTAAATACATCTATAATAAGTACAGTAACATTAATAAATATTAAATAAATTAAAATGAATATTATCAAAAACACTCTAGTAATTTTAGTTACAGCAGTATTTTTTTCTTGTGGAAACCAAGTAAGAGAAGTAAAATCTTTAGAAACTGACATAGATTCAGTTAGTTATGCTGTGGGTTTAAATATGTCTAACCAATTAAAGAATAGTTTTAAAGAAGTCAATATAGATATTTTAAGTCAAGCCATAAGAAATGGACTAGATTCTACTAACTTGTTGTTAGAGACAAAAGATCTTCAAAAAACGATACAAACTTATTTTCAAAAGAAACAACTAGAGAAAAAGAAGGAGGATCTTGCTAAGTTTGAGGTTTATAAAAAGCAAGGAATTAGTTTTCTAGAGTCAAACAAAACAAAACAAGGAGTTAAAACTACTGAAAGCGGTTTACAATACATAGTATTAAAAGAAGGTAAAGGTAAGCGCCCAAAAAAAATTGATAGAGTTAAAGTACATTATCACGGAACTACATTAGATGGGGTAGTCTTTGATAGTTCTGTAGACAGGGGTACACCTGCCGAATTTGGGGTAACACAAGTTATAAGAGGTTGGACTGAAGGTTTGCAATTAATGAAAGTAGGTTCGAAATATAAATTTTTTATACCACAAGAATTGGCTTATGGTGATAAACCTAGACCAGGAATAATAAAACCATATATGGCTTTAATTTTTGAAGTTGAATTATTAGATATCAAATAAATAAAAATGAAAAATAGAATTTTACAATTAATATTAGCGTTTTCTATTATTATTACTGCATGTAAAGATGAATACAGTGGATTCGAAGACGGTATTTATGCTAACATGGAAACTAACAAAGGAAAAATCATCATTCAATTATACGCAGATAAAGTACCGTTAACTGTTGCAAACTTCGTTTCATTGGCTGAAGGAACTAATCCAAAAGTTACAGATTCTTTGAAAGGTAAAAAGTATTATGATGGATTAACATTTCATAGAGTTATAAAAGATTTTATGATACAAGGAGGAGACCCTCTTGCCTCAGGTCAAGGAGGTCCTGGATACAAATTTTATGATGAATTTAATCCTGATCTAAGACATGATAGTAAAGGAATATTATCTATGGCTAACTCGGGAATTAATACAAATGGTAGTCAGTTTTTCATCACTTACAAACCAACTCCCTGGTTAGATGCATATACTAATGATAATCAATTAAAAGACTGTAGCAACCCAAGAGTTGGATGTCATTCTGTTTTTGGGAAAGTTGTTAGTAATTTAGATATTTTAGATTCCATAGTAAAAACAGATGTAATTAATAAACTTACTATTGTTAGAAAAGGTAAAGAGGCAAAAGGGTTTGATGCTGTAAAAGTATTTGAAGATGAAATTTCAAAAAGTGCTGAAAAAGAATTGGAGAGATTAGCCCAAATGGAAAAGTTTGAAAAAGCAAGGTTAGTTAAATTTGCCAAAGACCAAAAAGTTTTTTACGAAAAAATGGATGTTAAAAAAGCAAAAAAACAAGAGTCTGGATTGCAAATATTAACTCTAAAGAGGGGTAGAGGAAAGAAATTTAATTCAGCTGTAGAATCTACAATTACTTATAGTATGTATTTAGCAGATGGGAAATTGATACAGTCTACTAAAGAAGGAACTCCATTTAAATTTACTCTAGACAAACAACCATTAATACCTGGAGTTAAAGAAGCTATTACGAAAATGAGAGTTGGTGGTAAAGCTAGATTATTTATACCTTATTATTTAGGTTATGGTGAAGCTGGAGGAGGACCGTTTCCTAAAAAAGCCGATTTAATATTTGAACTCGAACTATTAAAAGTAGGTAAATAAGTTGTTTGATAGAATAATACAAATTGACAAGGAGTTACTTATTTTTCTTAATAATTTAGGTAGTGAACAATGGGACAGTTTTTGGTTTGCAATTACAAATCAATTTAATTGGTCTCCATTGTTCGCTCTAGTTTTATTTTTAATTTTTAAAAAATTTGGTTGGAAAAGCGGTAGCTTACTATTGTTGTTCTTAATCTTATTAGTTACATTTTCAGATCAATTCACGAACTTTATAAAGAATACATTTGAGCGCTTAAGACCATGTAATACAGATGGAGTAATTCAATTTATTCGACAATTTGACTATAAACCAAGCAGCTTTAGTTTTTATTCCGGTCATGCCGCCTCTTCAATGACATTTACTGTTTTTATCATTTTACTTCTTAAAAAGCATGTTAAATATATTTCTTTTTTAATCCTATTTCCACTACTCTTTGGTTATAGCCGAATATATCTAGCAGTACACTTCCCAATAGATGTAATTTTAGGCTATTTAGCTGGAATATTTTTTGGATATTTATTTTATAAACTTGAACAAAAATTATCTTTAACAACTAAGTTTCAATAAACAAATTTTTATTTTTCTAATTAACTTATAAATTCTTTAAGAAGTAATTAAAAGAAAAGTTTGGAAAATTATTTTTTATTATTGTAGTATAAATACTTTGTACTATGATAGTAAGATGTTATTAGACTATCCATTGAAGATACTATATCAGGATACATATTACTAACATCTATATTCTCTTTATCCGAAATTTTGTATAAACTCTTGAAATTATTTTGAATAGTCTTAGTAAAATAAAAATTATTTTGAATTAACCCGATACCCGGTTCACCTTTTATTTTTAAATAAAGAAAACCAAATGAATTCGTTTTTAGAGTATCCAATGCGTTAGATCCTAAAGTGAAATTAGTGTAATCAGATTTAGCCACTGTTGCAAGAGTTGGAAATAAATCTGCTAGCTTGGCGATTGTTGATATTTTTTTGGGTTTGAGGTATTTTGGTGCATGAATAAAGAAAGGCACGTGATGTAATTGAAAACCTAAATCAAATTCTTTTTTAAACGATTCTGTTTCATTCATAGAGGTATTATGATCTCCAAAAAATGCAAAAATAGTATTATCGTAATATCCAGATTCTTTTGCTTTATTTAAGAAAGTTTTTACATTAAAGTCTAGATATCTTAAAGCATTCAGTTGAGCTAATGAAATGAATCCAGATTCTTTAAGTGTAGTTTTATCTATATCCCCTTCAACAAGTGGTTTATAGGACTCTTTGTTTTGAGGAACTGAAAAAGGTCTATGATTTGTAGCAGTTTGAACATATGCTACAAAAGGTTTTTTAGATGAATGAAGATTTTTAAAAATTTTATCTGATTCATTGAATAAATCATAATCATCAATACCCCAAACATCAGCTCGGTTCTCTACTTCATAGCTGCCTTCTTCATAAATCTTTAAGTTTTTTATATTAGATTTAAACACCCCTCTAATATTTGCCCAATTAGCACTTCCTCCAAGTAAATATAATTTTTCATATCCATCAAATTGATCAAATATGATTTTTTGATCGATTACTCTCAAATTCCTTGAGGCAGTTTCTTTGGTGTCTATATCTGGAAGTCCTGTAATACTTGAGAAGACAGTAGCAGCTGTTCCCGGTTTATGTACATAGAAATTTTCAAAATAAGTACTTTCACTAATAATCTGATCAATATTTTTAGTAGCGTTAGCTACATTACCCTCGTGTCCTAATGCAACAGAACCTAATGATTCTAGCATCACTATTACAAGATTAGGTTTTTGCTTGTGAATAGAATCGAAAGTAACCTCCCTTTTAAATGAAATAGAGTCTTTTGATAAACCCAAGTAATCTGCAATAATTGGAAAGTAAGCTTTAGTTAATTCATTGTTTACGCCATCCTTTCTAAAATTGTAAGTATCAAAAAAATTTAAAACTGGGTTTAATGCAAATTGGTTAACTGAATTATTTTTTGAAAAAAAAGCTTCACTCCAACGAAGAGGGTAGTGCGTTATACTTCCATAAACTCCAAACGATAGCAACAAAAATGTACTAATAAAATACACTGCTTTCATTTTTTTTGAAAGATATGCGACATTTTTTCTAGCCATTTTATCAAATAATTTAATACTTATAAAACGGATGAATACAAATAAAAGAATCAAAGCAAATAACCCCTTATAAACTGGATATGTTTCCATAACTAGTTGAGAAGATATTTTTAAGTTGCTTAGGAATCTTAATGAAGAAGCATCTAATCTTGTAAATAAATAATTATAATAGCCGATATCTATTAAATAAATAATAGTTAATAATAGATATAACAGTATGTGATAGGTAATGGCAATTTTTCTAAAAACCTTCTTCTTAAAAAAAAGATAGTTTTTAGAAAGAATAAATAAAGAAAGAGGGAAGTAGCTAAGAATTACTAGTTTTAAATCAAACCTGATGCCATAACTGAAGGCAGTTTGAATTTCTTCTCTAGAAACTGATTCAAAATTACTGATAAAAAAGAAAAAAATAAGCCTAAAAAAGAAAAGATAAACAAACAGAAAACCAATATTTGATAGGATATATTTTATGTAGTTAGGGAATTTTTTATTCATCTGAATTATTTAATAATGCAAATCTATAAAAAGGGTTTAATTATTTATAATTAATCAATAATTATATAGTTATGTAATGAACTTACTTTTACCAAATCCATATTATTAGCAGTTTTTATCCCTATGCCAAGATGTGGATACTCATCTAAACTATTTAAAATTGATGGATAAAACTCAAGTGAAATATTTTCCTTACTTGAGGCTCTTATAGTTGATAAATCTATTTTTGCTGGAATACTATAAATTTCATTCCCTTTTTTATTTTGAAAAACTATTTCTATAAAAATATCTTTTAAGTCAATATCAAAATCATATGGGTTTTCAATGGTAGCTTTGATTAAATTTTTAGAATTATTCTTAATGAGTAATTCATCCGAATCAATCAAATAAATTTTAATTTCAAATAATGAGTTATAATTTTTAATGAAGGAAATAAAAATAGAATCTTTACCGCTGCTCATTTTTATTTCTGAGTAGTCTCTTGAAGTTCTTGTAAAATAGGATACCGAATCTGATAAAAATGTTTTATTTCCAGGTATAAATTTAAATTGATTTTTTCTTCCTAAGAAATTTTTCTGATAATGAGGCTTTTCTTTTGTATAAAACCAGAAAATAGCTGAATTCTGAAAGCTATTTATAAATAACCTATCTGTATTTTGTGTTAATTCCTTAGCTTTAAAAACCCATTCTTTGTTTCCATGAAACTCTAATTTAACAGGAATAATACCTTCATTGGCAATAATTATTCTTGCTGTTATTATAATTATAATATTTATAAGAGCTAAGTAATTAAATAGTTTAATTTTTTTTTGGTTATCAAGTAGATAATCAAACGTTATTAGTATTAATGGAAGTATAATTGGAGCTATCCATTGAGCCTGAACGTGTCCTCTAAAAGAAGAAAGTAAAAAAAACACAAAAAACCCTGAAATAATATAATTTAAGCCTTTGTGATATAGGTTGGTGCTTTTAATTCCCCTAAAAAAAGCTTTGTATATAATAATAAATGTAAAACCTATTATAGCAATAGCATTTACAAAATGCATTAAAGAATACTCTATTTTATAGGTAGCTACCGAAGCTCTTTCATACAAATGATATCGTATAGAAGGAAAATCATTCATATACTGCCAGGTTATGTGTGGAATGTAAAGTATAATTACACCTAAACAAACTAACCATAGTTTGTAGTCTTTTACTAATTTCCAATTAGAGAGAACCATAAAAAACACAATTAAAACACCTTGATATTTACTGTACATCATCCCAGCAATAGATAGTGTTAGTAGTAGGTAGCTAAGCGTATTTTTTTTTGATAGATATTTCTTATAGGCAAATAAAAATAGAGAAAAGAATAGTAATAAAGGGGTGTCTGGAGTAGTTATAAAACCATAAACATTTAATAAAGCTGTCGAAAAAATGAGTAGAAGAAATAACCAAGTAAATCTATTTTTTTTCGGATGATCTATAGTTTTCCATAGTAAGTAAACAAGTATGCTAAATGAAATCGACGAAAAAAATCGAACCCCCATTTCATTATTAAATAGAAAATCACTGATTTTAACCCATACTGCAACTAAAGGAGGGTGATCAAAAAAACCCCAATCCATATATTGACTGTACACCCAATAATAAGCTTCATCTGGTAATAATTCTGTATAATTACCTTGAATACTATTAACAATAAAAAAAATAAAAATTACAATGGGTAATAGGTATTTCTGCTGTAAAAATTTATCCATTATAATTTTTTAATAATTTTTTCGCAGATGAAAAAGGGGTAGTTTGATTATTTTCTAATAATTCAATTTCCTTTTTTAGGGCAATAAGATTCTTATTGTTTTTATAAAAAGAATCATATAAGTTCTTTTCAATAATGGCCTTTAGCCATGAAATATTTTGATGATTTCTATTAGAAACAAAGAAATTATTTTTTTTCACTAACGATATGTAGCTTTCAATCATCTCCATAACTTCATTTACTCCTGTACCTTCAAGAGCACTAGCTGTTAAAACTTTAGGCTTCCATCCACTGTTTTTTTGAGGATATAAGTGCAATGCTCTAGTGAAATCAACTTTGGCAATACTAGCATTTCTAATATTTTCTCCGTCAGCTTTATTGATAATGATGGCATCTGCCATTTCAATAATACCTCTTTTTATTCCTTGTAGTTCATCCCCCGCACCAGCTATTTTTAGAAGTAAGAAAAAATCTACCATAGAATGTACCATGGTTTCACTTTGACCAACTCCAACCGTTTCTATAATGATGGTATCAAACCCAGCAGCCTCACATAAAATAATAGTTTCCCTTGTTTTTTGGGCAACACCACCCAAAGAAGAACCAGCAGGTGAGGGTCTAATAAAAGCATGTTTATTATTAACTAATTCTTCCATTCTAGTTTTATCACCTAAAATACTCCCTTTATTGATAGAACTACTTGGATCTATGGCAAGTACTGCAACTTTTTTATTTTTTTCAGTTAATTGCATTCCTAATGCTTCTATGAAGGTACTTTTTCCTACACCAGGCACACCTGTTATGCCAATTCTTATTGATTTGTTTGCATGAGGTAGGCATTCGTTTAAAATAATATTTGCTTTTTCTTGATGCTTCTTGTTAGAACTTTCTATTAACGTAATGGCTCTACTTAAAAAGCTAATATTACCAGCCAAAATTTCAGAAATAAATTTTTTAGTAGAAGGAATTTTATTTCTGTTTAATTTAATTTTTTTTGCAGCAATTTTACTAGTTGTCTCTTGTTTTGAAACACCTTCTATTTTAAACAATGTTGAAATTTTTCTTTTAGCCATAATTTCAATGTAAATTTATAAATAAAAATGGTGTAAAAAGAGATCATTTAAAAAAACTCTATATAGCTAAAGAATTTTAATTACTATTATTTAAGCAATAAACTCACAATCTAGTAAATTTAATAGAAATTACTATTTCTGTATTCTTGATAAAGTAACTATCTTTAGCCCACAAAAAATATCTATTTTTTATGGAACTCTACAAGGAGAATCAATTAAAAATATACAATTCACTTACCAAGAGTAAAGAATTATTTAAGCCAGTTCATGAAGGTCATATTGGGATGTATGTATGTGGCCCAACAGTATACAGTAATGCTCATCTAGGTAATTTGAGAACATTTATGTTTTTTGATGTTGCTTTTCGATATTTTACACATCTTGGCTACAAAGTTAGATATGTTAGAAACATAACAGATGCTGGTCATTTAGAGAACGATGCAGATGAGGGAGAGGATAGAATATCAAAAAAAGCACGTTTAGAACAAATTGAACCAATGGAGGTTGTTCAGCGTTACACTGTAGATTTTCATGAAGTGTTAAAAAAATATAATTTTTTACCACCAAGTATTGAGCCTACGGCTACTGGTCATATAGTAGAACAAATTGAAATGATAAAAGAAATCATTGAAAAAGGTTTCGGTTATGAAGTTAATGGTTCCGTTTATTTTGATGTTGTAGCCTATAATGAGAGTAATCATTACGGAATACTATCTGGTAGAAAAATTGAAGATGCTATTCATAATACAAGAGTTTTGGATGGTCAATCTGATAAAAAAAATCCCCAAGATTTTGCATTGTGGAAAAAAGCTGATGAAAGACATATCATGAGATGGCCATCTCCATGGTCTGAGGGTTTTCCTGGATGGCATTTGGAATGTTCAGTAATGAGTTCAAAATATTTGGGAGCTCGTTTTGATATTCATGGTGGTGGGTTGGATTTAAAATTTCCTCATCATGAATGTGAAATTGCGCAATCTAAAACTTGCTCTGGACATGATCCAGTAAATTATTGGATGCATACTAATATGCTGTTGCTAAATGGTCAAAAAATGGCCAAATCTACTGGGAACTTTATTTTACCAGACGAAATATTAACAGGTAACAATAAAATTTTAAATAAGGCATTTTCTGCCAGCGTTGTTCGCTTTTTTAATATGCAAGCTAATTACAGGAGTATTTTAGATTTTTCTAATGATGCTTTAGAAGCCTCTGAAAAAGGATGTTACAAACTTTTAGAATCATTAAAGACAGTCAATAATCTTCCAACGAAAAATAATTCTTCTGTAGATATTATCTCATGGAAACAGAGATGTTATGATGCAATGAATGATGATTTTAATACCCCAGTATTAATTTCTTGCCTTTTTGAGGGAGTTAAGATTATCAATCAAATAAAAGAGGAAAAGGAGTCAATAACTGATGAGCAACTCTTGCTCCTGAAAAACACCATGAATTCATTTGTTTATGATGTATTAGGATTGCAAGACGATGTAAATAAAGAAAACTCTGACAAAATTGATGGTGTAGTTTCATTATTAATAAAGCTGAGAAAAGAAGCAAGAGAAAATAGAGACTGGGCCCTGTCTGATCAAATTAGGGATGAGTTGTTAGTGATGGGAATTCAATTAAAAGATGGAAGAGATGGAACAACATATACCATGTCTTAATCTAACTTGATTCTGTATTTAAAATAAATTACAAATGAGTTTAAAAAATATTTTAATATTTCCTTTTGTATTACTTGTTCGTTTTTATCAAGTGGCTATTTCACCTTATACACCCTCATCATGTAGATACGAACCCACTTGCTCACAATATACAATAGAAGCTCTAAGAAAAAGAGGATTAATTACTGGTTTATGGTTGTCTTTAAAACGAATATTTACTTGTCATCCCTGGGGTGGAAGTGGTTATGATCCTGTACCAAATAAAAATAATAAATAATCATTTCTAAAAAAGTTTAGAAATTAATTAATAAAATAAATATGAATTTTCTGTCAATTACTTGGGATCCCTCATTAGGAATAGATTTAGGTTTTTTTACAATTCGTTGGTATAGTTTAATGTTTGTTGCTGCATTTATCTTTGGCCTAAGAATTATGAAGAAAATATATATTGAAGATAAAATTTCAATTGAAAAAATTGATACTCTTTTCATGTATACTTTTATTTCAATGCTAGTTGGAATGAGATTAGGAGAGGTTTTTTTCTACAGTTGGGATTACTACAAAAATAATCTTCTTGAAATTTTCTTACCTTTTAAAAGAGCAGTGGGAGAATCTGCAGTATTTGGGTTAATTGATGGATGGAGATTTACTGGGTATACTGGTTTTGCTAGTCATGGAGCTGCTATCGCAATTATTATTGCGATGTTTATCTATAGTAAAAAACATTTGCAAAGGCCGCTGCTTTATATTCTAGATAGAATGGCTATAGTTTCTGCTTTAGGAGCAGCTTTTGTTAGGTTAGGTAATTTTTTTAACTCTGAAATTTATGGAAAACCAACGGGTTCTAATTTGGGTGTGATATTTAAATCATCAGATGCTGAAATGCTTCCAAGACACCCAACACAATTATACGAAGCACTCTGTTATTTAATTTTATTCATAGTTTTATGGAAGTTTTATTGGAATTCAAATAAAAAGCAGAAAACAGGCTTTTTATTTGGTTTATTCATGATAGGCTTATGGTCTTCCAGATTTTTTATAGAATTTTTCAAAGAAGCACAAATAGATGGAAGAGAGGATTGGGTTCTAAACTCACTAAATACAGGTCAAGTCTTAAGCATACCTCTAATATTAATTGGTTGCTGGTTAGTATTGCGAAGAACTAAAACTAGTTAATCAAGACCAATTTTTAATATGATAAAAATAAAAACCACGATATATATCGTGGTTTTTTATTGTTATTTGGTTTGTAATACTAACCTTTGATTTTATTTTTGAATTTGTCAAATTTAGAATCTTGCTTTGTTGGGAAACTGTTATTGGATGTATCTACATCTGCAGTTTCTAGATCAGGATCTATAGTTATATTTACAATCTCTTTGTCTGATTTTACCACTTTGGTTATTTCATTGTCATTATACCTCCAAATTTGAGCTGGATATACTTTTCTTTCTTTGGTACCATCCTTATAGGTATATTCGGCAATAATTGGCATTACCAAGCCACCTGGTTTGTCAAAGGTAATTTCATAGAAAAAGTTGGAATCTGCTTTTTTCGCATTTTCAGCAGAAAAAGTCAAACCTTCTGAGGTATCTTCAATAAAGTTTACCTCTTTATCGAAGTCTTCTTTAATAAACTTTTTAACACCTTTAATTCCTATGTCAGTTACATCTGTAGTATAAAACCATCCTCTCCAAAACCAATCTAGGTCCATCGCGGACGCATCTTCCATAGACCTGAAGAAATCTGCAGGTGTTGGGTGTTTAAACATCCATCGTTGAGAGTAAGTTTTGAAAGCATGATCAAATAATTCTGGTCCCATAATAGTTTCACGAAGAATCCAAAGTGCTGTTGCTGGCTTACCATAGGCATTATTACCAAAACTATATACATTATCACCTTTAGACATAATAGGTGCAATGGTAGACTGATCACCATCCATGTAAGAAACAATGTTTTTAGGCAGTCCTCTTCTTAAAGGGAAGTTTGGATCGTAATCTAATTCAGCTAACATTTCTACATACGAATTCAAACCTTCATCCATCCACGTCCATTGACGTTCATCGGAATTTACAATCATTGGAAAGAAATTGTGACCTACTTCATGAATAGTAACTTTAATCATCAAGTATTTCATTCGATCTGAATAACCTCCATCTGGTAAATCTGGTCTTCCAGGATTAAAAGCCATTTGTGGATATTCCATACCCATTTGTCCATCAACAGAAACTGCTTTGTGGTATGGGTAGTCAAAAGTATATTTTGAATAGGTTTTTAAAGTTTGGGCAGTAGCTAGGGTAGAGTGGTCACCATATAATGGGTTGGCTTCTTTAGAATACAAAGAATAGGCCATTACTGACCTTCCATTGATATCAACAGCCATTCCATCCCAAATAAATTTTCTTGAAGTAGCAAATGCATAGTCTCGAACATTTTCAGCATAATATCTCCAAGTTTTTGTTTTGTTTGACCGATCTTTTTCAGCAGATATGGCTTCTTCTTGAGTGTGAATTAATACAGGTTTGTCATAAGTTCTTTTTGCTACTTGTAAACGTTTTTGTTGCTTTTTGCTAAGTACTTCTTTTTCGTTTTTAAGAATTCCTGTAGCTTGCATGATATGATCTGCTGGAACAGTAATATCTACTGTAAAATCACCAAATTCTAAAGCAAATTCACTTCGACCCCAAAATTGATCATTTTGCCATCCTTCAACATTATCATAAACACACAATCTTGGGTAAAACTGTGCAATAACATAATTGTTATTTCCATCTTTTGAAAAATGTTCATACCCAGATCTTCCTCTGTTTATTCTGTGATTATTAATATTATACCACCAAGATATCTTAAACTCAAATTTTTCGCCTGATGCCAGAGGTTTTTCTAAATTGATACGCATCATGGTTTGGTTGATTGTATGTGATAAATCACTACCATCAATATTTTTAACGCTCATGACATTAAATCCACCGTCAAAAGGTTTACTAAACATAGCTTTATACCATCGCTTGTTTAATTTTTCTGGAATTTTACTACTCGGAGTAATGTCTGGAGTTTTTGAATTCTTTGCTCTAACATTTTGATCTAATTGAACCCACAGATACTTTAACGTGTCATCAGAATTATTATGGTAGGTAATGGTTTCGTTTCCAGTAATTTTTTGATTGTCATCGTCTAGAACAATACTCATTTCATAATCTACTTTTTGTTGACTATAGTCTTTACCAGGTGCTCCAGACGCAGTATGTTGACTATTGGGTGTAGCCAACATTTCCTTTAATTGACGAAATTTATTTTGATTTGTGTGCCCTTTTTGGGTTTTTGTAGAACTAGTTTGAGCAATTGCACTTGCACTGATAATTACAACTGAAAAGATAAAAGAAACAATTTTCTTCATAATTATTGATTTTTATTGGTAAAAAAGAACATTAAATAATTCTATCCTTTAATTTTAAATTTTTTAAATTTATCAAATTTTGATTTGTCCTTTTTAGGCCAGCTATTGTTAGAAGTATCTATGTCAGCTGTCTCAAGATCTGGATCAATAGTTATTTTTTTAATCTCTTGTGAAGTCCTAAAAACCTTAGATACTTCTTTATCATTATACCTCCAAATTTGTGCAGGAAAAGTTTGTCGTTCTTTAGTTCCATCTACATATTCTAATTCTACAATAATTGGCATCACTAATCCTCCTGGTTTTTCAAAGGTAACTTCGTAGAAGAAGTTAGGAGCTTCTTTCAAAGAATTTTTTTCATCTTCGCTCATCGATGCCATATAATCTTTAATAACACCTATATCCAATGCTTTTTTGGCTTCTACTGATACTCCTTCTTTTTCCTCTTCAAAAAATACTAATTTACCTTTGTAATCCTCTAAATTCATATTGTACCTTTTAGCAAGATCTCTTGCTTCCTGAGTAGGTTGATCTGTTAGATTGTATTTTTTAACTTCTTTTAAGCCAATATCATTATAGTCGGTTGTAAAAAACCATCCTCTCCAGAACCAATCTAAGTCCATGGCAGAAGCATCTTCCATTGTTCTAAAGAAATCAGCAGGACTAGGATGTTTGAACATCCATCTTTGTGAATATGTTCTAAAGGCATAATCAAATAATTCTGGTCCCATGATTGTTTGACGAAGCATGTATAGACCTGCGGCTGGTTTAGTATAGGCATTAGGCCCAAAGTTTTTCACATAATCACCCTGAGACATAATAGGTGAGAGGTTGTTTTGATCAATACTCATGTACCTTACAATATCTTTTGGAAGGTTTCCTGTATAAAAGTTAGGATCATAATCTAGCTCAGCTAAGATTTCAACAAATGAATTAATCCCCTCATCCATCCAGGTCCATTGGCGTTCATCAGAATTCACAATCATTGGAAAAAAGTTGTGTCCTACTTCATGCGTAATTACTCCAATCATTCCTCTTTTTGTTCTCTCTGAATAGGTACCATCAGGATTTGGACGCCCGTAATTAAAACATATCATAGGATATTCCATTCCTTGTCTATCTGCATGCACTGATATAGCTTTGCTATATGGATAATCAAAAGTCATTTTAGAATATTCTTCTAAAGTATTTGCAACAACTCTAGTAGAGTGCTCCTCCCACAACGGATTCCCTTCCTTTGGGTATAATGAAATTGCCATAACGGTTTTACCGTTAATATTCACTGCCATAGCATCCCAAATATATTTTCTTGAAGATGCAAAGGCAAAATCTCGTACATTTTTAGCATTAAAGTGCCATGTTTTTGTTTGGTTACTACTTCCTTTTTCAGCCTTTTCAGCTTCATCTTGAGTCACAATAAAAATTGGCTCTTCGAAAGAAGTTCTTGCTTTTTCAAAACGTTTACGTTGTTCTCTTGTTAATACCTTATTTTCATTTTGTAATTCACCAGTAGCATCTAATATATGATCAGAAGGAACAGTTATTCTTACATCATAATCTCCAAATTCTAAAGCCCATTCACTTCTTCCCCAAAATTGCATATTTTGCCATCCTTCAACATTGTCATATACTGCTAGTCTCGGAAAAAATTGAGCTATGGTATAGTTTTTATTTCCATCAGGAAATAATTCAAATCCTGATCTACCACCGTCTTTCACCGAATTATTAATTAAGTAATTCCATTTAATTTTAAATTGAAAAGAATTACCTGGTGCAAGCGGTTCTGGTAAGTTTATTCTCATCATAGTTCTATTAATCATGTATGGAAGTGAACTACCATCATTATTTTTAACTTCTTCGATTTTAAACCCAAAATCTGAAGGTTTTTTTAAATTATTTTTTGTGAAGGTCTCAGGTCCTTCAAAAGAAGAGCTTAAAGTCTCAGATGTAGCTAAAGGGGTTTTTGAGTCTGGAGCTCTCATGTTTTGATCTAATTGAACCCATAGGTACTCTAAATAATCTTTTGAATTATTCTTGTAAGTAATAGATTCATCTCCAAAAAGACGATTTGTGTTTTCGTCAATTCTGATGTCCATTACATAGTCTACCTTTTGCTGGGTGTATTCATATCCAGGTGCCCCTGAAGCAGTTCTTCTGTTGTTTGGGGTAGGTAGTACATCTTTTAATTGTCTGAATTTATTTTGATCCGTGTGACCTGTTTTTGAATTTTTTTGTGCTTCCTGTCCAATAATTGACATTGAAATAAATAGGAAACTAAAAGCTGTCATGGCTAATTTCTTCATAAGAGATAATTTTGATTTGAAAAACTTGTCGAAAGTAATAATTAGGAGTATTTGTTTAGAGGTTTTTTTAAAAATTTAACAAAGCTTTATTAGTCTCGTAAGTTAATATTTTACTTTGTCTGTTGTTACCATTTTTCAATTTTACAACATTTTGTTGTTTTTTGAAATATTTAAGAAGTAATTTATTTGATAATTCTAAGGAATTAGGATTATTTACGCTATCTATTTCTAGATAAAAATAAACAAGATCACCTTCATATTCTTTTCCAATATAGTCAAAGTTTATTTGCTTGTTATCTATTTTAAAAGTGAGATTTTTATTTAAATATTTTTTTAAATATACATCAGCATTTTTTAATTCATCTTTAGTTGAAAGCTTTAAATCTATTTCGAAATCAGTATTAACGGTATATTCTAAGTCATCTATAAATAAATTGATAATTATTTCTAAGTTTTTTTTTTCAATACTGTATTCTATATCTGTAAGACTTAAATAATATTTATGACTGCTTAATGCTAGGAATGGAAGTATAATTAAAAAAACTATTTTTTTAGGTAAAACCATAATACTTAAGAAGAATTATTCTTTATTATTTTTTATAATTTCTAAATAAGTTACGCTTTCTCTTTTTAAGATATCAATCATTTCCATTTTTCTATTTTGCCTATACAAATCCTCAATACCAAGTGGATTACAATACTCTAAAAAATTGTAATATTTTTCGGGTGGTATGCCTAAATCATTTTCAAAAAAAGGTTCTCCAAATTCACTTAATAATTTTTTTGGAAAATTTGTTTTAAAATCTAAATTTCTTCTCAAAGCCCATAATCTTTCTGAAAATTTAACAGGAATACTTACGCCACCTCCAGCTCCTGCAAACATTGCTGTAGGATCTACGTTGTTCATTGGAGGTCTAACTCTCTGGTCTATGTAATCACCATTGTAAATGGCTTTCATATTTACATTAGAGAAATTCATTGTTTTTTTTAATGCTTCTGCTCTTTTATCTTCTGGTGTTTTTTTTAAATCCAAAGATAAAAACCCATCTAGGTCATTAGTTTTAAGAACAACTTCATCCAATTCATAGGTAGAACTTGTCAAGAAAACATCTAAAATTTCAGATCTATAAACAAAATCATTTACGATGCGATAAACCGTTTTATGCTGAACTGATGTAAATTGAAGAGTATCACCTACAGAAACAATTATTTTATAATCTCCAAAATCATTAGAAAAAGTTCCTTTATTGGTTTTCAAGTTAATTATGTTAGCATTTTTAACAACACTACTTGAATCTTTTAATTTCCCATACAGCCAAAAATTATCTTGTTGTGCTTTTGTAGAAATGGCACTAATCAGTAAGAATATAGATATAAGATTTTTAATCACACACATACAATTTATTATAAAAATACAACATACAATTTAGTATTTTTACATAATAATTACTTTTCTTTAAGCTGTATCAGAAATAGTCTGCTTTTGTCCTCTAATAACTTAACAAGATTTAACTTATTTCCTTGCTCGTATATCTCTTCGATATTAAATTTTGAGCAATAATATAAAAATGCAGTAATTTTTTCTTCAGGAATTTTTAGTTGTTCAAAAAAGTCATATCCAAAATCTGATAGAAGACTGTTCTTTAACAATTGAATAGATTGTTTTTTGCTTTTCTTTTTGTTTTTCTTTTTTGGAATTAGACTTATTAAACCACCAACAATAGTTCCTAAATCTAAACCATCAAATGATTTTGTTGGGTCAGTGTTTCTCTTGCTTTCTTCAGCTAATTTACTATCTTTTTTACTAGGTTTATTTAAAATGCCTTTCTGGGATTTTTTAGAAATATCATCAATTAGATTACTTAAATTCTTACCCATTGTGGCTATTGTATCCTTAGGAACTTTTTTTCGATCTATTGATAAATTACCTGTTAAATCGTGTTCTTTAACAACTACTTCATTCAAGACATAGTTTTTATTTTCAAGAACAAGATTTAGTTTTTTACTGAAATAAATTCTGTCTGTTATCGTTTTTTTGACTGTTTCATATTCTACTGACGAAAATCTTAACGTGTCACCTAATGAAACTACGATTCGATATTGTCCATAATCGTTTGAAAATGTGCCTTTTTCAGTATTTAAGTTAACAACATGAATATTTTTTAGTAAGCTAGTAGAATCTCTTAACATTCCATGTAAGAAAATTTTTTTCTGACCTAGAAGTTGTAATGAATTAAATAGCAATATTAAAATTAGATATTTCCTCACAACGATTTAATAGATTAATTACTGCAATTTAAATATTCAATTGCTAAAATCACATTTAGTATTCAATAATTTATTGTTAATTAACAATTGCATTATGTATTTTTGATTTTATGAAGAAACTTCTTATAGCCAGTACATCTACTATTCACGGTAGTTCATATTTAGAATATTTGTTACCAACCTTAAACTCTTTTTTTAAAGGAGTAACCACTTTACTATTTATTCCCTATGCAAGACCTAGTGGTATTTCTTATGATGAATACACTCAACTGGTAGCTCAAGTTTTCAAAAAAATAGGAATAGATGTTACAGGAATTCATGAATTTCATAATTCTACAGTAGCTATCAAAAGTGCTGAAGCAATTTTTACAGGAGGAGGTAATACATTTGAATTAGTGAATCAATTATATAAACACAATCTCTTTTCAATTCTTTCTGATGTTATAAATAATGGTACTCCTTATTTGGGTACTAGTGCTGGAAGTAATATTTGTGGTGTAACTATGATGAATACAAATGATATGCCTATAGTATATCCCCCAAGTTTTTTAACGTTAGGAATAATTCCCTTCAATATAAATGCTCATTTTTTAGATCCAGATAGATCATCTACACATATGGGGGAGACCCGTGAAACAAGAATAAAAGAATATCATATTTATAATGATACATCAGTTTTAGGTTTACGAGAGGGTAGTTGGCTAGAGGTAAATGACTCTGAAATAATTTTAAAAGGAACTCATTCTGCTAGATGGTTTGAGAAAAATAAACTCCCCAGAGAAATACAAACTAATACTAAATTGTAAATTAGTATGTTACATAATCTATGATTTCCAATCCGTAACCTATCATTCCAACTCGTTTAGTTTGTTGAGAGTTAGTCATTAATTGAATTTTGTTGATTTTTAAATCGTGTAAAATTTGCGCGCCAATTCCAAAATCTTTGTTATCCATTGCCATTACTGGGGCTTTCAAAACTCCATTTGCTTGATTTTCTCTAAGAATATGTAAACGATTTAATAAATTTTGAGATTGATTTTGTTGATTGATAAATAAAATAGCCCCTTTTCCTTGTTCATTGATAGATTGAAACATTTGATCTAATTTCTTATCAGCATTATTGGTAAGCGTTCCCAAAATATCGTTATTCACTAATGTAGAATTTACCCTAGTTAATACTGCTTCATTAGTATTCCAGCTACCCTTTGTAAGTGCTATATGAACTTGATTATTTGTAGTTTGTTGATAAGCTCTTAATCTAAAATTTCCAAATCTTGTTTTAATTGTATAATCTTCTTTTTTTTCTATTAATGAGTCATGTTCCATTCTATAGGCTACTAAATCTTCAATTGAAACAATTTTAATGTCAAATTTTTTAGCAACATCTATTAATTGAGGAAGTCGAGCCATGGTTCCATCTTCATTCATTATTTCTACAATTAAACCAGCAGGTTTCAAATTTGCTAATCTAGCAAAGTCGATAGCTGCTTCAGTGTGACCAGTTCTTCTTAAAACACCTCCTTCTTTTGCTTTTAATGGAAATATATGGCCTGGTCTGGCTAGTTCAAAAGGCTTAGTATTTGAATCTATGAGCGCTCTCACAGTTTTAGCTCTATCGGAAGCGGATATTCCAGTAGTAACTCCATTACCTCTCAAATCAACAGATACTGTAAACGCTGTTTCCATTGGATCGGTATTATTATGAACCATCATTCCTAATTCTAATTCTTTACATCGCTTCTCAGTTAAGGGGGCACAAATTAAACCTCGACCGTGTGTAGCCATGAAATTAATCATTTCTGGAGTTACGTTTTCTGCAGCTGCTAAAAAATCACCTTCATTTTCTCTATTTTCATCATCAACTACAATAATAACTTTACCGTCTTTAATATCTTGAATTGCATCCTTTATGGTATTCAATTTTATTTTACTTTGTTTGTTGGTCATTTTAATTTATGCTTATGAAGATTTTGATTTTTTTAGAAGTTTAGTGATAGGTGACAAAAATACATCAATATTAAATAATCCCATACCCTTTGAAGCTCTTCTAGTTAAGAAAAAAGCAAAAGGAACCATAACTATGGTAGATATCCAAGATCCTACGACAGCACTCAATGAACTTTCTTCAGCTAAATTTCTACCAAATGTATTTGCAAAAAAATAGATTACATAAATGCTTATTGCCAAAATCATAGGAAGACCAAATCCACCTTTTCTTATTATGGATCCTAAAGGAGCTCCAATGAAAAATAATATTAAACAAGAAAGTGAAAAGGCTATTCTATTATGGAATTCTATATCATATAAATTCAACTTTTTTCTTCTCCATTGTATACTTTTATTGTCAGTATTTAAATTTTTTCTTGTTGTTTTTGCGTCTCTAATAGCCTTTTCTAACAAACTAATTTTACCAGTTAAATCATAGTTATTTAATATTACGGTATCTATTTTATAATTTTTAATTGAATCTGTTTGAGGATAGAGTTTTTTAGCATTTACTTTTAAATAGATACTTTTAGATTTGGATGTAAGATATTCATTATATGATATTTTAATTATTGGAATAGTATCTTTCAACTGAGCTAAACTTAGCATATTTTGAATCTTAGTATATTTTTCCTCTTCTAGATCATCATCAGAAAATTTTGAAATATCTATATTAAAAGAATATTCCTCAAAAGTTGCATTAGAAGCAGGCATATTATTCATATTGTTGACATTTCTTCTTTTAGGAGTATACTCTTCATGATAGAAACCGTCATACAAAACCAGTGTCATATATTTACTCCCTTCTTCACTAATTATTTTTCCTTTTTGAGCCGTAATAATTTTTTTATTCCCTTTTTTCGATGATAGATCATAAATAAGAACTTTTTTTAATAAGTTTTGATTCTCTCCATATTTTTCATCAAATTTTATTTGATAATTTGGTATTTCTGTATTAAAGCTTCCGGGTATTAGTGCTAATGCAGGTGTTTTCTTTTTTATGTTATTTGTTAAGTTTTTCTGTTTTAAAGTAGCATAGGGGAATACATAGTTTAGAGATAGAAAATTTAAAATACTAATTAGCAGAGTTAGAATAATTAAAGGTCTCATCATTCTCATTAAAGAGATATTTGCTGATTTTATAGCTGCAAATTCATAGTTTTCTGATAAGTTACCTAGAGCCATTATTGAGGATAATAATACGGCTATAGGAAGTGCTTGAGATGAAACAACTAAAGCAGTGTAGTAAAGAAACTTAAAAATAAAAAATAGTCCAATCCCTTTTCCAGCTATGCTATCAAACGCCATCCATAACGCTTGCATAACAAGAACAAATAGGATTATTAAAAATGTAGCAAAAAATGGAACTAAAAAAGATTTTAGTAAATATTTATCTAAAATTTTCATCTAATCTATTAAGTAATCTAATGTTTCATATTTTAACCTATTAAAATTAAATAATTCATCAGTAATATTTTGATCACTTTTAAATTTGTTGATAGTTAAAATAGTTTTTGTACCATTTTCTCCAAATTGAACTAATTGATAAATATGTTTTGATGTAACCTCTATACCTAAAACAACTTTAATTATTTCGGAATTTGTATCAATAGGAGTTAATTCAATGAACTGTATTTTACGATTTTTTATAGTAGATAAGTTACTTAATTTATGCTCGTAACCCTCCTCGTAAAATGTAAGTAATTTAGATGGATATATAAAGCCTTCATCTTCGCTTAAATCTTCATCATTTATTGTAATTTCTTTTTCATCATGATTTATGACGTATAATTTAGCGCCATCAAAAATAAAATTATTTCCTAGGTAGAGTAAGTTATATTTATCTCCCTGTAAATAAATCTCTCCTTTTATTGGTAATTCGTCATTTTCTTTAATCCCTGCTTCTTCATTTACTAAAGAGGTGCTAAAATTTAAATGCATGTTTTTGTAAGCTTTCATTTTTGAAGAAACTTCGTCTAATAATTGCTTAGAGTTATTAATTTGCTGGGAATGTGCAGCTATGCTAAAGAAAGCTGAAACAATAATTAGTAATCCTTGTTTGAGTTTATGCATTTTTTTCATTTTCTAATAGCTGATCCAGCGCAATTAAATCTGTTACTAATACTTGTCTAGCTTTGCTGCCCTCAAAATGGCCAACAATACCAGCAGCTTCTAATTGATCTATTAATCTACCAGCTCTATTGTAGCCTAATTTTAATTTCCTCTGTAAAAGTGAAGCAGAGCCTTGTTGTGCTATCACTATAACTTCTGCAGCTTCTCTAAATAATTTATCTCTGTCTGAAATATCTATATCAAGACTTGTGCCACCTTCTTCACCGATGTATTCGGGTAGTAAATGTGCATTTGGGTAAGCTCTTTGAGATCCAATAAAATCGGTAATTTTTGAAACCTCTGGTGTGTCTACAAAGGCACATTGAATTCTTTCAATTTCGTTTCCAGCTGTGTATAGTAAATCACCACGTCCAATTAATTGATCTGCTCCACCAGCGTCTAAGATTGTTCTTGAGTCAATTTTTGAGGTAACTCTAAAAGCTATCCTTGCAGGGAAATTTGCCTTTATAATACCTGTAATAACGTTTACTGACGGTCTTTGTGTAGCAACTATTAAATGAATTCCAATGGCTCTAGCCAATTGAGCTAATCTAGCAATGGGAGTTTCTACTTCCTTACCTGCGGTCATTATTAGATCTGCAAATTCATCAATAACTAAAACAATATAAGGTAAGAATTGGTGTCCCTCATTGGGATTTAATTTTCGAGCCTTGAATTTAGTATTATATTCCTTAATGTTTCGAACCATAGCAGATTTTAATAAATCATATCTATTATCCATTTCAATACATAAAGAATTTAAGGTATTAACTACTTTAGTGGTGTCGGTAATTATAGCTTCGTCTGTATCTGGTAATTTTGCTAAGTAATGACGTTCAATTTTATTAAATAAGGTTAATTCAACTTTTTTTGGATCTACCAAAACAAATTTTACTTCAGCAGGGTGTTTTCTATAAAGTAATGATGTAAGTACTGCATTTAAACCAACAGATTTTCCTTGCCCTGTGGCACCTGCCATCAGTAAATGGGGCATTTTTGCTAAATCAACTACAAAGGTCTCATTAGATATCGTTTTTCCTAGTGCAATAGGAAGCTCCATTTTTGATTCCTGAAATCTCTTAGAGGCAATTACTGAATGCATCGAGACTATTGTAGACTTTTTGTTAGGCACTTCTATACCAATAGTTCCTTTACCAGGGATAGGAGCAATAATACGTATTCCAAGAGCCGATAATGACAATGCAATATCATCCTCTAAATTTTTAATTTTTGAAATTCTAATTCCAGCTTCAGGAACAATTTCGTATAATGTTATTGTAGGTCCAACGGTAGCTTTAATCTGAGCTATACCAATTTTGTAATTTTTTAAAGTATCTACAATTTTATTTTTATTTTGTTCTAATTCCTCAGGATCAACAGAAATACTTTCGTTATACTGCTTTAATAAGTTTAGAGTAGGGAATTTATAGTTTGCTAATTCTAATGTTGGATCAAATTCTCCAAAATCTTCAACAAGTTTTTTTGATAAATTTTCAGTAACATTTTCTTCTTCAGTAATTTCTGTGACATCTATGTCTACTGTTTTATCTACTTTTTTTGATATTGATAGAGTAGGCTCATCAGTTTCAATTGGAGAGATATCAGTTGTTTTTTTTACATTTGAATGATTCTGAATGGTAGGCTTAAGGTTTTCTAAAGATAATTCAAATTCAGATTTTACTTCATTTTCTTCTGTAGTTTCTTCCTTTGTTGTTTGGGGTATTACATTTTCATGGTTATCATTACTAATTTCTGGCTTTTTAGATTTAATTCTATTCAAGATGACTTCTGGAGTAATTTTAAATCGAATGGTAATATATGCAGTAAGTAAAAAGAACAAAATAATACCTAATCCAGTTTTTCCAATAAACAATTGAAGGTATTCGTTGACCTCGTAGCCTATTGTGCCAGATAAAATATTAGATGAAGTTTCGAAGAAACCAAATGTAACAGAAATCCACAACATAGATAATAATCCCCAATTGTATGACGAAATTACTTTAGAGAGCTTAGTCCTAAACATCCAAAAAAGACCTGATATAAACAACAGATAAGGAATTATAAAAGCTCCTATACCAACACCCTTGTATATAAATAAATTACTGAGAATAGCACCAACTTTTCCAAGTAAATTTTCTCCTTTAGCATTTGAGTTTGTAAATTCATTTATAATACTTAAATCTTGTTGCCAATGAAAAAAGAAGGAGATGAATGCAACAAAAAGAAATAAAGAAAACAATATTAAAAAAGAACCTATTACTGTTTGAAGTTGTCTATTTTTAAAAAAAGCCACAACAGAGTTAGTCCCTGAATGATTTTTACTTGTAGCATTTTTTGTCTTTCTAGCCATTTAAAAATATAAGAATTTAAAGAGTAAATATAAGTATTTAGTTAGAAAAGTAAAGTAATTTTAGGAATGTATATGATACCAGCAATAATCAAAGAAATGATAGCTGCTATTCCTGAAGAGCCAGCAGATACATCTTTAATAAAACCAATTTTTTCATGATATTCTGGATGAATAAAGTCAGCAAGTTTTTCTATACCAGTATTTAATGATTCGGCTACTAGAACTAAACCAATCGCTAAAGTTTGTAAAATCCACTCTGTAGAGTTAATTTGAAAATAAATCCCAGCTAAAGAAACTAAGATAGCTATAAATAATTGTGCCTTAATACTACTTTCAGTAGTGATTAAAAACCAAATACCACGAAATGAGAATTTAATACTTCTAATACGTTCAATAATAAAATTATCTTTTGGATTTTTCACTTTGTAATTATTGAATGGCTGCTAATGCTTTTTCATAATTTGGTTCGTTTGCAATCTCAGACACCTGCTCAGAGTAGGATATTTTTCCATCTGGATTAATTATAATTATTGCTCTGGAGTGTAAATTTGCTAGTGGTCCATCTTGAATCTCAATACCATAGTTTTTACCAAAATCACCATTAGCAAAGTCAGACAACATAATAACGTTGTCCAAGCCTTCAGCACCGCAAAAACGATTTTGGGCAAAAGGTAAATCTCTCGAAATGCACAAAACTTTTGTGTTTTTTATAGTTGATGCAGATTTATTAAAAGATCTTACAGAGGTAGCGCAGGTTCCAGTGTCTACACTTGGAAAAATATTTAAAAGTAATGTTGATCCATGAAAATCCGATAAGGATTTATTTGATAGATCTGTTGCTATTAGTTGAAAATCTGGTGCTTTTGTCCCATTTTCAGGGATTTCTCCATTGATTGAAATAGGTTTTCCTCCTAGGGTGATTATTGGCATTTGCTATTTTTTAGTTTTTTGTAAATGTAGTAGTTTTAGCTATTAAATTTGTTTCAATTTAGTTAATTATTACCAGATTTATTATAATATCTTCGTGGCTTTATTTTTAGATACATGAATCTAAGTACATACACAAAAGAGTTTAGTTACAACTGGAAACTAGCATCACCTGTTATGCTAGGTATGCTTGGACATACTTTTGTGAGTTTTGTAGATAATATAATGGTAGGCCAGCTAGGAACTGCTGAATTAGCAGCGGTATCATTAGGTAATAGTTTTATGTTTATAGCTATGTCTATAGGAATAGGTTTTTCTACCGCTATAACACCGTTAATAGCTGAAGCAGATTCCTCTAATAATTTTTCAAAAGCAAAATCTACTTTTAAACACGGCTTATTTTTATGTACTATTATTGGAATTAGCATGTTTTTATTACTGTTTTTTTCTAAATCAATATTGCATAGTAATTTCTTAGACCAACCAAAGGAAGTAGTGGCTCTAGCAATTCCTTACCTAGATTTAGTTGCTTTTTCACTGATTCCATTAATTATCTTTCAGGCTTTTAAACAATTTAGTGACGGTTTATCCATGACTAAATATCCTATGTACGCTACAATCATTGCTAACATTGTAAATATAATTCTCAATTATATTTTTATTTTTGGGAAATTTGGATTTCCAGCTTTTGGGATAGTTGGCGCTGCGTATGGTACCTTAATTTCTCGTTTCATTATGGTTATTTATTTGTGGTTTTTATTGGCAAATAAAGAGCGTTCTAGGAGGTTTGTAAGGAACATTAAAATTTTAGTATTAGAAAAAACCATGCTCAAAAAAATTACAAGTTTAGGGGCTCCAAGTGCCATGCAAATGTTTTTTGAAATTGTAATTTTTACAGCAGCTATATGGCTTAGTGGTTTGTTAGGGAAAAATCCTCAAGCCGCAAATCAGATTGCCTTAAATTTATCTTCAATGACATTTATGGTTGCTATGGGATTGGGTGTAGCTGCCATGGTAAGAGTAGGAAATCAGAAAGGACTATTAAAATTTAAAGAATTACGAAGAATCGCTTTTTCAATTTTCCTCTTTGCTATAATTTTAGCTGTAGTTTTTGCAATTTTATTTTTTATTTTTAGATTTCAGTTGCCTAAGATATATGTAGATTTATCAGATGTTTCAAATTTGAATGATAGTATTGAGGTTGTAAATATTGCAACTAATTTACTATTAATTGCTGCTATATTTCAAATTAGCGATAGTGTACAAGTTGTAGTTTTAGGAGCATTACGTGGATTACAAGATGTTAATATTCCTACACTAATTACATTTGTTTCTTATTGGATTATAGGTTTTCCAATAAGCTATTTCCTAGGAAAAGAGAATATATTAGGTAGTGTTGGAATTTGGATCGGCTTGTTGGCAGGATTATCCTCTGCATCTATTTTATTATATCTTCGCTTTAATTACTTAACTTTAAAATTGATAAAAACAAAAGAACATGGACTTACCTAAATTTTTATTAGCAGATAACAGTAATTTTCCTGAAGATATTTTTGTTCTTCATACAGAATTTCCACGTTTTTTAATCAATTTAAAAGATGACGAAATTGAGTGGTTTGAAGATTTGTCTGGAGAAAGAGAAGATGATATAACTGATGAAGTTTCTAATCTAATTGAGTCTGCTTCTAAATTTTATGACGATCAAGTAGAAGGCTATGACTAATCTTAAAGTTAAATTTCTGCAACAAACTCCATAAAAACTTTTTTGTGAAGTTCAATATTTATGCTTGGCGCTATAGATACGCGAACAATGTAGTCTTTATCACCTTCTTTAGTAGTCCCTTGAGTTGATGTAGCAGGAACAGTCCAATAACTGCCCTTAAGTTGCCCGTAACTTACACAAAATTTACTTTCATTTGGTATTTGGGAAATCATAAGATTAATTAATCTAAGATTTAGTTTTCTCTTATATATTTCTCTTTCTTCATCTGTAACTCCTTTTGTCGGAAGATCTAAAGAAAACACAGATGGTTTAAAAGACAATGAAGCTAGATCGTCTGTTACAAAATTTATTTTTGCACCCGGTAAAGTTTTTGAAATAAAATTCACAAAGTCACGTGTATTTTGATAAGCTTCATCTATACGATTGTTCATCGAGGGTAATTGATTGGCTAAAATTTTATATTGCTCAGCTGTAGCTTCATTATCACATAATAAAAGATGTTTTTCAATTTTAGATAGTAATGAAATTGTCATTTCATTACCCACACAGTATCCAGCTGTACAAAGTCCTCCACTAGGAAATTTAGAACCACTTGCATAAGAAATAGCTCTCACACTGGAAAGTACCTCGTCATCTCCAAAAAATTGAACATTAGGACAAAATGTTTGATCTAAAATAAAGACAGCATCATTGGCTTTCGTTCCAGAAGCTGTAGTCCGTTTTTTTTCTAAAACAGTTTTTAAACTTTGTAAGTCTGGCACTTCTACTCTTGGATTCGTAGGTATTTCAGCTATGATATAGGGGACAGCATCCTCATATGCAATAGTACCTAAAATAGTATCTATACTTTTAACCATATCACTATTTTTATCTACAGGTAGATCAACAATTTCAACATTTTTTATACAATCAGCAACTCGTCTAGCTTGGTCATTAGTACCTCCGTAACAGTTGGGTGGAACAATAAATTTAATGGTTTTTTCTCTATAATTTTCTTTGGCATCCTCAATTAGCCCCATCATAATAGCATATTGTGTAGAAAGACCACTCGAGCCTACAATTGGCTTAGACTTGGTTTTGGTAATATTAGAAATCAAACCTTGAACAGTTGTTTTATTTATTTGATCAACATTTGAAAGAGATAAGTTAGAATTATTAACTAGCGACTTTAAAATTAGATGGCAGTTTATAGGGGTCATGGCTATAGTCTCTCGTCTTCTTACATGTTGGATTTTTGATATATAATGATTATTAGTTTCATTATTCACAATTAAAATACTACCAAGATTTAGATAAGTTTTAATTATAAAATCTGAATCAAGGTTTTTTAAATGATTTTCTGATTTATCATTTTGTATAATTGAAATGGTAGTACCCTCAAAATCTGGTATTTTTGATAATTTATCAGTATTCACTAACTCAAATTCATAACCATAAACCTCTCTTATAGTATATTCGTCAAAAGTGGGGGGTAAGCTTTCAGAATAAATTATTTGAGTTTTTTTATTATCTAATAAGTTTGCTCTAAGAATAGCTAAAAGAGGTATTGTTTGAGATGAAAAGCTTATAACATTCTGTGATTTTGTGTTGAATAAATTAGCTATTGTCCATTCTAATATACATGATAGGGGATGACCTAACCTAATATAATCGTATGCTGTAGGTAGTTTTTTTAAAATAGACTTACTAGAATTTTTATTATTGTATAATTCATTAAATTGTTCTAAAAATTCCTTTTTTGCCAATCGCTCATTATAAATATCTAACCTGTGAGTTGTGGTATATAACCAATCTGAAGGTAAATTCTCTAAAACAGAAGTAAGATAATTAAGTATTTTCATGGGAATATTATTTTTTTGATTTTTCAACAAATTCTAATTTGTCAAAGGATGCCTCAGTTGTGAAAATTCCGTAATTAATAAAAGCTTTGTTTTTTTCAATTTTTTCAATGGTACCAACTGCATTGCCATCTACTAATCTTACTCTGTCATTAATCTTAAAAATATATTCAGATTTAGCTTTAGCAATTTTTTTTGCTTGTTCATTTTTTACTTTTCTAACTTCTTTTACTTTTTGAAGAACCTCTTTTTCAACTTTTTGAATTATTTCTTGTAGGTTTTTTTCTACTAGCTTGGCTTGTTTTTTTTGTGATTTACTCTTTTGTTTTAATGGATTTTTTTTAGCATACTTTACTTTTTCATCAGCTACCCACTTGTTGAAACTAGTTGTTAATTCTTTTTTATTATTAGTTTGTAAATATTTATTTAACAGTTCATTGGTTTTTCTTCCCATAGACAACATTTTTTGATTTTTGTCATATAGTTCCTGAAAACCAGCTAGTTTTGCCTGAATTTTTTCTTCTTTTTCTTTTAAATTATCAATGTGTTGTTGTCCTTTAGATTTTTGTTTTTCTAAATTATCAGATTTCTTTCTCAGACTATTTCTTTCTTTTTGTAGCTTGGAAATGGTTTTATCCAAGCGTATCTTTTCTGTTTCAACACGTTTTTTAGCCTTGTTAATTAAATTAAAGGGAATACCATTTTTTTCTGCTACCTCAAAAGTAAAAGAACTTCCTGCTTGGCCAACGTATAATTTATACAATGGTTCTAGAGTTTTTTCATTAAACTGCATGTTAGCATTGGTTACATTATCCAATTCATTTGCCAATACTTTTAAATTAGAATAGTGAGTTGTAATTATTCCAAAGGCTTTTTTATGATAAAATTCTTCTAAGAAAATTTCTGCTAATGCTCCTCCTAATTCAGGATCACTACCTGTACCAAATTCATCAATTAAAAATAATGTGTTTTCATTGCAATTTCTCAAAAAATACCGCATATTTTTTAATCGATAGCTATATGTACTTAGCTGATTTTCAATGGATTGATTATCTCCAATATCAGTTAGTATAGTGTCAAAAATTGTTGTTTCACTTCTCTCATCTACAGGTATTAAAATGCCACTTTGTAACATAATTTGAAGCAATCCTATAGTCTTTAATGTAATACTTTTTCCACCAGCATTAGGTCCAGAGATAACTATAATTTGTTGTTTATCATTGAGCTCTATAGTTTGTGGTACGATCTCTAATTTTTCTTCTTTGTTATTTACATAAAGAATGGGATGGTAGGCGTTTTTAAAATAAACTCTTTTTGTTTTTCCAATTTTTGGAAGTATTCCATTAATAGAATATGCATATTTAGCTTTAGAGCCTATTACATCCAAATGAGTTAGGTACATTAAATATGATTCAATTAATGGTGCATAGGGTCTTATAATACTACTTAAAGTCTTAAGTATTCTAATTACTTCTTGCTTTTCCTCATATTCTAGATTTTGTAATTCTCTTTGATAGGCTAATGTAGCTTGCGGGGCTATATAAACTATATTCCCAGATTTGGAGGACCCTAACAAACTACCAGAAACTTTTTTTCTGTTCATCGCTAAAACTGCAAGAACACGATGATTATCAATTATTGACTCTTTAATATCATCTAGATAACCAGCTGCTTTTGCTCTACTTAGCGCACTTGTAAAACTTTGTCCAATTTTACCTTGTAAACCAGCAATACTCCTTCTAATTTTTCTTAATTCTGGAGAGGCATTGTCTACAATTTCTCCATAATTACTTACTATTTTTCTAATATCATCTATAATATCTTGAATAAAAGTAATTTCTTCACTAAATTCATAAAGACTTGGATAATAGCTATTAAATTTTTTGAAATATCTTTTTAGTTCTTTAACAGATGCTGTTACAGCAGCAATCTTAAGAAAACTTTCGGGCTCTATATAACTATCTTCAATACTTAACCTTTTAATTTGTTCGTAAATATTATCAAAACCATGGTTAGGAATTCTATTATCACTCTCAAAAGATGAAATATATTCATTTGCAAAATTCAATTCTTGAAGCAATTGTTTTTTATTTGAAAAAGGTAGGGTCTCTAAAACTTTTCTTTTTCCTAGCTCTGAAATACTAAACTCAGCAACTTGTTGAATAACCGTTGTAAATTCTAGATCTTGTAATGCTTTATCAGAAATATGTATACTCAAACTTATATATTTGTTTCAACAAAAATAACAAACAATGAACACTAATATTGATGAAAGCTGGAAAAATATCCTTCAATCTGAGTTTAAAAAGGACTCGTTCAAGAGTTTAACTAAATTTATTAAATCTGAGTATCAAAATCATCAGTGTTACCCTGATGCGAAAAACATTTTTGCTGCATTTAATCTTTGTAATTACTTAGAGTTAAAGGTTGTAATAATCGGACAAGATCCATATCATGGAGAAGGTCAAGCTAATGGGCTGTGTTTTTCTGTGTCAGATGGTATATCTCATCCACCCTCTCTAAAAAATATCATCAAAGAATTGAAATCAGATATTGGTCATGTAGAATCTGATAATGGTAATTTTACGACTTGGGCAAAACAAGGGGTTTTACTGCTGAATGCTACTTTAACAGTTAGAGAAAACAACCCTGGTAGTCATCAAAATATGGGATGGGAAAAATTTACAGATGGAGTTATAAAGCAAATTTCTGAAGATAAAGAACAGATTATTTTTCTTTTGTGGGGAAAGTTTGCAGAAAGTAAAATAAAACTTATTGATAGCAGTAAACATAAAATTTTTATAGCTCCTCATCCTTCTCCTTTGGGAGCATGGAGAGGTTGGTTTGGTTGCAAACACTTCTCTAAAACAAATGATTTCTTAAAGAATTATAATAAAAAAATTATTAATTGGTAATTAAGTAACTAAGTGAAAATAACTTGAAGGGGTTAATTCAATTTTAAAAACTAGACTATTAATATTAAGTTGCTAGGTATAGTAAATGATGTTAATTGATTTATTTTAATGTGATTTTCTGCTAAACCACAAGGGTTTGATGTGCTTCTGCATGAGGAAAAACTAATTAAACTAAGCACACAAATAATAGTGAATATGATTTTTTTCATAATAATTTTTAAAACATTATAAATGTACAGTTTTTTTTAAATACTAATTTGTGTTTTTTAAAATTACTTCAAATATTAGCTAGTCATTTTGTTTAACGTATAAATTATTAAATTTTCAACTGCTTTACTTGGATTTGCACTAAAATTTCCAGTTGATCTATTAGCAATTATTACATTCATTGAGCAGGCATTATGGCCAAGTAACTTTGATAAGCCATATATAGCTGATGTTTCCATTTCATAGTTAGTAACCCTTATATTATTATGAATAAAAGAATTCATTTTATGATTTAATTCAGAATCTTTTATGGGTATTCTTAAAACTCTTCCTTGTGGCCCATAAAAACCACCTGCAGTGGCTGTCATTCCCTTAAAAATTATATCAGAATTCATTTTAGATTCTAGTAATTTACTATTAGTAATCACTAATGGGTAACTTTTTTTTTCATCCCATTGAGTATGCTTTACAAAAGCGTTTTCAATCTCAGGATGTGATATGTTTTCAGTAGGGTAAGAGCGTAACATTCCATTAATATCTATCGCATACGTACTCATTAAAAAGCTATCAACAGGAATGTTCTTTTGTAATGAACCTGAAGTTCCAATCCTTATAATGTTAAGTGATGTATGATTTTTTTTAATTGTTCTAGTTTGTAAATTTATATTTACTAGAGCATCTAACTCATTTAAAACAATATCAATATTGTCTGCGCCAATTCCTGTTGAAATTACAGATATTCTCTTGTTTTTGTATGTTCCTGTTGTTGTTTTAAATTCTCTCTTATGAGTTGAAAATTCAATATTGTCAAAGTGTTGGGTAACTTTATCCACTCTATCAGGGTCTCCAACAAAAATTAAATCGTTAGAAATATTTTCTGGTTTTAAGTTTAAATGATAAATACTACCATCATCATTTAAAATTAGTTCTGAATCTTTCAATTTCATTTTAAGTAATAAATTTAAAATAGCTTAACCCCCGACACGTTTAACCGAAAAACCTTTTTCTTGCAATATCTTCATTATTTTATCTCTATAATCTCCTTGGATAATAATACTTTCATTTTTGAAACTCCCACCAACACTTAATGTTGTTTTTATTTCTTTTGCTAAAATTTTAAAATCTTTAACAGCCCCATTATAACCATCTATAATTGTAATTGGTTTTCCCTTTCGTTTTTCATATTTACAAAGTAGGGGAGTGTCTTGTAACCATACATCAGAGCTAGTGTCTTGTTTAATTTCTTCTAGTACTTTATGATCTGGAAATAAATTTTTTAATTGATCTTTAATATCCATTAATTATTATTTTTTTAACCCTAACTCACGCAATCTTTCATTTAAAAATTCTCCAGCTGTAATGTCTTCAAACCTTTTTGGGTTATTTTTATCTATACATCCATTTAAAACATCTAATTTCATATCACTAATAGGATGGAGAAAAAATGGTATAGAGTATCTAGATGTTCCCCATAATTCCTTAGAAGGATTAGTCACTCTATGAATAGTAGATTTTAATTTATTATTACTGTGTCTAGATAGCATATCACCAACATTAATCATGATTTCGTCGGGTTCTGCAATAGCATCAATCCAGTCACCATTATGATTTTGTACTTGCAATCCTTTTCCTTGTGCACCCATTAATAATGTAATTAAATTAATATCTCCATGAGCTGCAGCTCTCACTGCATTTTTTGGCTCAGATTGAATAGGTGGATAGTGTATGGGTCTTAAAATACTATTTCCATTGTATACATATTGGTCAAAATACGTTTCGTCTAGTTCTAGATGTATAGCTAAAGAACGTAAAACATATTTTGCAGTTTTTTCCAGCATTCTATAAGCTGTTCTCCCAACTTCATTAAATTCTGGTAATTCGTCTACAAAAACATTTTTAGGGTATTCTAATTCTAGTTTAGGATTATTATCAACATATTGACCAAAGTGCCAAAACTCTTTTAAATCTCCCTCTTTTCTGCCTTTAGCACTTTCTTTCCCAAAAGAAACATACCCACGCTGACCACCTATGCCAGGTATTTCGTATCTTTTTTTTGTTTCTGTAGGTAAATCAAAAAAATTTTTAATTTGAGTATATAATTTATCTACTAGTGCATCGTCAAGAAAATGTCCTTTTAGAGCTACAAAACCAATATTTTCATAAGCTTGTCCTATTTCACTAATAAATTGTTGTTTTTTTGAGACGTCATCTGATAAAAAATCAGCTAAATTAACGCTGGGTATTTTATTCATTTTTTTCTTTTTTTCTTTGAATGAGTTAATTTAGTAAAAAATAAGGTTATTTCTTAGCAAAAGGGATTAAATATGAGATAGTATAATTAAATCCAAATCCTGTATTACTGTTATAAATACGATTAAATCCTGGTGCATAGTGAGTTTTAAAATTTCTGGGGTCACTGATATTTACCATAACTTTATATGATCCGCTAAAAGTAATAAAGATATTGTTGTATACCTCTGCTCTGAAACCCAGTTGTAGTTCAGACCAATGAGCTGTTAGTCCTTTTTGAGTAGATGGGGAATTATTAAATACTGGTGGCAAAATAGTATTTCCTGTATTAATCTGATAGCTGTTCAATGTCTGTTCAAATGTTGCAAAACCATATCGAAAACCAATAAAAATTTCATTATTCATATCAAGCCAGTTATTATATGAATTGTAATTTACCCCCGCCTTTAAATAACTCCCTTTTGAAGTAGAGTTAGTGAAATCTTCATTTGTGGTAAATTCTTCGTTACCTAGTTCTGCAGCTATATACCATTTTTTAGAAATTCGATAATCACCTACTATTTCAATACCACTATTGTAATCTTGTAATATAGACCTTATGGGTTTGCTGATGTCTACACCCAATCTAAGACCATAATTTGTCTTATAAATTATACTATCCTTAGGTATTGAATCATTTGTTTGTTGAGCAGAGGCGCTCACAGTAATGATAAAAAAACAGATTTTAATGAAAGATTTGTAAATGTGCTGATGACTCATTATCTATTGTGGGTATTGTGATGGTATTTTCGAGAGTTTCAGTTAGTCCTATAATCCAATCATTTGAAACATCCGATGTGACAGTTACATTGTTAAAAATCGCTTTGAAACCACAAGACCTTGAAACAAATACTTCTTCAATTTCATAATTTATCGAGAGAATATCCTGATTGCCTTCTGAAGAAAAATTATAAATAATTTGATTGTTAGAGACGTCTAAAGGTATTACAATGGAATCAATACTTACATTTGAATAGATTTCGTCATATCCTTCTGGATTCACAGATAAATTCGACACTGTTTTAGTTTGGGTAATATTTGTTGCATTGTAAAAACGAACTATCATTTTTGGAGTGATAGGTTCAATACAAAAATCATCTTTTTCACAACTTGAATTAAGCAGAAGCAAAAGCATTAAAAAAAAATAGTAATTTTTCATTGTATGATTACTTACTAAATATTTACTCTTCAATTTCAACAATCTTTTCCATGGCTTCTGCTAATTTAAAATCGAGTTCAGTTACCCCGCCAGCGTCATGTGTTGTTAATTTTATTTCCAAAATATTATAAACATTTTTCCACTCTGGGTGATGATGAAGTATTTCACATTCAAATGCTATCCTCATCATTGCACTCATGCAGTTTTTAAAACTATCAAATTCAAACTCTGAATGTAATGCATTTTCATAATAATCCCAATCAGGAAAATTTTCTAATTTTTTTTCAATTTCAAATTCTGTAAGTTTCTTCATCTATAGTATATGCTTGTTTCAAAAGTACAACAATATTAAAAACATTAAATGATATCAAATATTATTTTTCTCAAATAAAACTACAGTTTCTATATGTGATGTATGTGGAAATTGATCCACTAAACTTATTTTTTTTATTTCATAACCGGAATTAATCAATTCTACAGTATCTCTAGCTTGAGTTGCAGGATTACAAGAAACATAGACCATTCTATCAGCATTAATTGCAATGATTTTTTGGAGAGTTTTGGGAGCAATACCCGCTCGTGAAGGATCTAAAATAATCGTTCGAATTTTATTTTTATACTCTGGATGTTCGTATAAGAATTTACCAACGTCTGCAGTATAAAATTTTAATCCAGCAATGTTGTTTCTTTTTGCATTTTTTTCGGCATCTTTTATTGCAGAAGCTACAATATCTACACCAATAATTTTTGTATTAGTACTTTTAGATGCTAGAATTTGACCTATAGTTCCAGTACCACAAAACAAGTCCATAACTATCGAGTTATCTATGCTTTCTTTATTTTCAAGTGCGTAATCAAGCACTTTCAAATACAGTTTTTCAGCAGATTTAGGATTGGTTTGAAAGAAGCTTTTCATGCTAATTTCAAAATTTAATCCAAGTAATTCCTCCACAATTTTGTTTTCACCAGCAATTAATTTACTACTCCCTGATGTTGCCAATGTTCTGTCACCAGTTTCATCATTTATTGAATGAACTAAACCCGCAAAACGTTCTTTAAAAATATCTTGTAAAAATTCAGAAAAAGCATTTAAATCAAATTTATTTAAATCTTTAGAGGTTGTAACTAAATTAAATAATAGTCTGTTTGTTTTGTAGGACTTTCTTACAACAAAAAAACGAAAAAACCCTTCCCTTTTTGGTCCATGCCAGGGAGTTAGACCGCTAGCTTCGCAATATTTTCTAATAACTTTAATATTATCCTCAACCAATGTGTCAAACAAGCCAGAATCTTTATTAAGATTATCTCCCATCCACCAGACTCCTCTTCTTTTAAAACCTAAAGTAAAAATATCAACATCTGTTTTATTTATTCGATCATAACCTATAGCAGAAAAGCCATATTCCATTTTATTCCTGTAATGAAATACATTGGGCGAAGTTACCAGTTCATCAAAAAGTTCCTCAATATTAGTCACTTTTCCAATTCGTTTGAAAAGAGATAAAGTACTTTCTTTCTTGTAGGCGTGTTGTAAATTAATTGGTAATTGAATATAAGGAGCACCAGGAATATCTTGATAAGGTACAGAGATCTCATCTTTAGAATTTTCTAAAACATCAATTAATTTACACTCAGCATAATTTTTGCTAGATTTTTTAACTTGGGCTTTTACCTTTTGTCCTGGAATTGTGTTTGGAACAAACACAACAAATACACCTTCTTCAGATCTAATTCTTGCAATTCCTTTTCCGCCAAAGGCATAATCTTCAATTACTAATTCCAATATTTGACCTCTTTTTACAAATTTGTTTCGTTCTCTTCTAGGCATTTATTAAAAATAATGATGTTTGGCAAAATTAATAAAACATATCAATTATGTAGAAGATTACTCATAAAATTGATTGGATTAATTTGAATAATATTTCCTAAATTGCAAGCCCTAGGGATGATTTCTTTCCCACGCTGAATTTTCGAATCCTTCGAAAGGAAAAAGGTAGATAAGGAATGGTTATTTCACTCGTTAGAACGAGATTTAATTATTATGTTTTGTCTCTTTATAAAGAGAAAAATAACGTTTTGTTTCAAACAATACGTAAACCTTAAATTTTTTTAAATGGCTATTTTAGAACAAGTAACATCGCAAGAAGCGATAGATTTAGAAAACAAACATGGCGCCCACAACTACCACCCCCTTCCTGTGGTTTTAAATAGGGGTGAAGGTGTTTATGTATGGGATGTAGAGGGTAAAAAGTATTACGACTTCTTATCCGCTTATTCAGCAGTTAACCAGGGACATTGTCATCCTAAAATTGTCAATGCTATGGTGAACCAAGCCAAAACTTTGAGTTTAACTTCAAGAGCATTTTATAACGACGTATTAGGTTCCTATGAAAAATATGTAACTGAGTATTTTAATTTTGATAAGGTTTTACCAATGAATACTGGTGCTGAAGCTGTAGAGACTGCACTGAAGCTTTGTAGAAAATGGGCTTATGAGGTTAAAGGTATTGAAGAAAATAAAGCAGAAATTATTGTTTGTGAAAATAATTTTCACGGTAGAACTACCACTATTATTTCCTTTTCTAACGATCCAGTAGCTCGTAAAAATTTCGGCCCTTTTACCAACGGTTTTATTAAAATTGAATATGATAACTTATTAGCTTTGAGGGAGGCATTAGAAAATAATAAGAATGTAGCTGGTTTTCTAGTTGAACCCATCCAAGGTGAAGCTGGGGTTTATGTTCCATCTGAAGGATATTTATCAAGTGCTAGAGCACTGTGTGAAGAATTTGGAGTTTTGTTTATTGCAGACGAAGTTCAAACTGGTATTGCTAGGACAGGTCGTTTATTAGCTACTTGTGGAAATTGTTCTTGTGAAGATAAAAATTGTTCTAAAAATCCGGATGTAAAACCTGATATCTTAATTCTTGGTAAAGCGTTAAGTGGTGGTGCATATCCTGTATCAGCAGTATTAGCCAATAATAATATTATGAATGTTATTAAACCTGGAAATCACGGATCTACTTTTGGAGGTAATCCAATAGCTTCAACAGTTGCAATAGCTGCTTTAGAAGTGGTCAGAGAAGAAAATTTAGCTGATAATGCATATAAGTTAGGAAAAATATTTAGAGAGGAACTGTCTTTGTTTGCAAAAGAAAATCATTTGATTAAAACAGTTAGAGGTAAAGGTCTCTTGAATGCAATTTTGATAAATGATACAGAAGAAAGTTCTACAGCTTGGGATATTTGTATTAAATTAAGAGATAATGGTTTGCTAGCTAAACCTACACATGGTAATATTATCAGATTTGCACCCCCATTAGTGATGAAAGAAGAACAACTAATGGAATGTATTGCTATTATAAAAAAGACAATTTTAGATTTTAAAAATTAGTTAAATTATTTAAAACACATTTAATAAAAACCCTTTTTAAAATGAACCAAATTTTAAAGTTAAGTGTATTAATAAGTATTATTTTTGTATCCGGATGTAAATCAGATAAACACATGAATACAGACTTGAAAGCACCTAGTGCAGAAAAACAAGCAAAATCATTAACCATTCATAATTCAACTAGAATAGATAATTATTTTTGGATGCGTTTAACAGACGAACAAAAAACAGCAAAAAATAAAGATGTTCAGACACAGAAAGTTGAAGCATATTTAAATTCTGAAAATGAGTATTTTGATAAAGTAACAGCTTCAACTAATAATTTTCAAAAAGAGCTTTTTGAGGAGATGAAAAGTAGAATTAAAGAAGATGATACTTCAGTTCCTTATTTTAGAAATAATTATTTTTACATCACACGTTTTGAAAAGGGAAGTCAATATCCAATTTATTCTAGAAAAAAAGAAAGTCTAGAGGTAGATGAAGAAATTCTTTTTGATGTGAACGAAGAAGCTCAAGAACATGAGTATTTTCAATTAGGTGCTCTTAATGTTAGTCCAGACAACAAATTGGTTGCCTTTGCAACAGATACAGTAAGTAGAAGACAATACACCATTCAAATTAAAAATTTAGAAACAGGGGAGTTATTAACTGACAAAATAGAAAATACCACAGGAGGATCTGTGTGGTCAAATGATAATAAAACTCTTTTTTATACAAAAAAAGATCCTTTAACTCTGCGTAGTTCATCAATCTACAGACATATATTAGGAACTGATGCTTCTGAAGACGTAATTGTTTTCGAAGAAAAAGATGAAACGTATAGTACCTATGTATATAAGACAAAATCTCATAAATTTATTGTTATTGGTAGTTCAAGTACTTTGTCCTCTGAATTTAGAATTATTTCTGCAGACAAACCCTATGGAGATTGGAAGGTAATTCATCCAAGAGAAGACAATTTAGAATACAGTCTAGCTCATTACGGTGATTATTTTTATATACAAACTAATAAAGATGATGCGATCAACTTTAAGTTGATGAAAACACCAGTAAACAAAACCACTAAAGAGCATTGGGTAGATGTTATTCCTCACAGAAATGAGACTTTACTTGAAGACGTTTCTATTTTTAAAAATTATTTAGTTATTGAAGAAAGATCAAATGGTTTAGGGAAGATTAGAATTAAAGCATGGGACGGAAAAGAGGATTATTATTTGCCATTTAATGAAGAAACCTATTCTACAGGAGTATATGCAAATCCTGAATTTGATACAGATGTTATTCGTTATTCATACAATTCCATGACAACTCCTAACTCTGTGATTGATTTTAATATGAAAAATCAAACAAAAGAAATTAAAAAAGAACAAGAGGTACTGGGTGGCAAGTTCGACAAAAATAATTACAAAAGTGACCGAATATGGGCTACAGCTAGAGATGGAAAAAAAGTTGCTATTTCACTAGTATATCATAAAGACACAGAATTAAATAAAAACACTCCACTATTACAATATGCCTACGGGTCTTATGGATATACTATTTCTGATGGATTTTCTTCTACACGATTAAGTCTACTAGACAGAGGCTTTGTTTATGCTGTCGCTCATATTAGGGGAGGACAATATTTAGGTAGAGAATGGTATAACGATGGAAAAATGATGAATAAAAAAAATTCTTTTTTTGATTTTATAGATTGTTCCAAATATTTAATTGATAATAATTACACCTCTGCAAAACACTTGTATGCGATGGGAGGATCTGCTGGTGGTCTTTTGGTAGGGGCAGTTAGTAATTTAAATCCAGAATTATATAATGGAATTATAGCAGCTGTTCCTTTTGTAGATGTTATTTCTACTATGTTAGATGAATCTATACCACTTACTACTGGCGAATTTGATGAGTGGGGAAATCCAAAAGAAAAAGAAGCATATGATTATATGTTGTCTTATTCACCGTATGATCAGGTAACTTCAAAAGAGTATCCAAATATGTTAGTAACAACAGGGTATTTTGACAGTCAAGTACAATATTGGGAGCCAGCTAAATGGGTTGCTAAACTTCGAGAACTAAAAACGGACAAGAATACTTTATTACTTCATACAAATATGGATGTAGGTCACGGCGGAGCTTCGGGTCGTTTTGATGCTTTGAAAGAGACAGCAATAGATTATACTTTTTTATTAGCACTAGAAAATAAAATATAAATAAATTAAAAAGTTTTAGTAACTAAATAGTAATGGTTAGAAATAAGGGTATTTATAAAAATTTAATAGAACTAGTAGGTCAAACCCCGATGGTTCAGTTAAATGTGATAACTAAAAAATTTCCTGGAAAGTATTTTGCTAAATTAGAAATGTTCAATCCAGGTCATTCCCAAAAAGATAGAATAGCTTTACATATAGTCGAAAATGCCGAGAAAAAAGGTATTTTAAAGCCTGGTAGTACAATTGTTGAAACAACTTCTGGTAATACAGGATTTTCGTTAGCAATGATAGCTATGGTTAAAGGCTATAAGTGTAAGTTAGCCGTAAGTGATAAGTCTTCATTAGATAAGATAGATGGATTAAGAGCTATGGGTGCGGAGGTCTTTGTATGTCCAGCTAATGTTCCAGCAGAGGATTCCAGATCTTACTATGAAGTAGCCAAAAGAATTCATAAAGAAACTCCAAATTCTGTTTACATAAATCAATATTTTAATAGTTTAAATATTGAAGCTCATTATGCCACAACTGGTCCTGAAATTTGGGAACAAACAAAAGGAAAAATTACTCATTTAGTAGTGGCTAGCGGAACCGGTGGAACAATTTCAGGGTCTGGTAAATTCTTGAAAGAACAAAACTCAGATATCAAAATTTTAGGTGTAGATGCTGTAGGATCTGTCTTAAAAAAATATCACGAAACTGGAGAATTAGATAAAAATGAAATCAAGCCTTATAAAATTGAAGGGTTGGGTAAAAATTTAATTCCTACTGCAACTGATTTTTCTATCATAGATGTATATGAAAAAGTAACTGACAAGGATGCTGCTTACAAAGCAAGAGATATCATTAAAAAAGAAGGGATCTTTCCGGGGTACACTTGTGGAGCTATCATGCAGGCTACAGAACAGTATGTTAATAAAGGAATGTTTGATAAAGATAGTTTTGTAGTTTTAATTTTTCCTGATCATGGCTCACGTTATATGAGTAAAATTTATAGTGATGATTGGATGAAAGAGCAGGGTTTTTATGATCCTAATATGCCACAAAACAAACCTTCAATACACATATAGCTCGTAAAATTTTAATTTGTTTTTTTATTTTTAAGCTTCTTATTCTGTTTTTTTTTATTTGATTAACTCCTCAAAATTCAGTTACTTTGCAGGCTTAAAAGTGATAGTATAAATACTTTAGATAATGACAAACGATTTATTTACTAGAATTAAAGAAGATAAAGGACCACTAGGTAATTGGGCTGATAAAGCTGAAGGATACTATGTTTTTCCAAAGTTAGAAGGTCCAATTTCTAATAGAATGGTCTTTAATGGGAAAAAAGTTATCACTTGGAGTGTGAATGATTATTTAGGCTTAGCAAATCATCCTGAAGTTTTAAAAGTTGATGGTGAGGCAGCTATAGAGCACGGAATGGCCTATCCAATGGGTGCAAGAATGATGTCTGGTCATTCAAAATTTCATGAACAATTAGAAAATGAATGTGCAGAGTTTGTAAGTAAAGAAAAAGCTTATTTATTAAATTTTGGATATCAAGGAATTATGTCAGCTATAGATGCTTTAGTTGGTAAAAATGATATTATCGTATATGACGTTGATACACACGCTTGTATCATTGACGGTGTTCGCTTACATCCAGGTAAACGTTTTGTTTACAGGCATAATGATATGGAAAGTTTTGAAAAAAACATGAAACGAGCCGTTAAAATGGCCGAGAAAACAGGAGGAGGGATATTAGCAATCTCTGAAGGAGTTTTTGGAATGCGTGGAGAACAAGGTCGGTTAAAAGAAATTGTAGCTTTAAAGAAGAAATATAATTTTAGATTATTAGTAGATGATGCCCATGGGTTTGGAACATTAGGAGAAGGAGGAAGAGGAACAGGCTTCGAACAGGGCGTACAAGATGATATAGATGTTTATTTTGCAACTTTTGCAAAATCTATGGCAGGTATTGGAGCTTTCTTAGCAGGAGATAAAGATGTGATTCAGTTTTTACAATACAATATGCGTTCTCAAACTTTTGCTAAAACCTTACCAATGGCAATGGTAAAAGGAGCATTGAAACGCTTAGACATGATTCGCACTATGCCAGAATTAAAAGATAAATTATGGCAAAATACCAATTCATTACAATCTGGTTTACGCTTAGCTGGTTTTGATTTAGGAACTACACAAACATGTATTACTCCAGTTTTCTTAAAAGGTGATGTTCCTGAAGCTATGGCGTTAGTTCATGATTTAAGAGAGAATCATGGTGTTTTTTGTTCTATAGTAGTGTATCCAGTAATCCCGAAGGGGTTAATAATACTTAGATTAATTCCTACAGCTACACATACACAAGTTGATATAGATGAAACTATTGTTGCTTTTACTGCAATTAGAGAATTATTGGAAAATGGTACTTATAAAAAGATTGCCAATACTATGATGCAAGAATAGAAAAAGTATCATTTCATCTTACTTAGTATCAAATTAACATAAAAAAAATCTCATCAATTTGATGAGATTTTTTTATAAAAATTATCTTCTTTCTCTTCTTTTTCTTCCAAAGCCAGTTGGCTTTCTGTCATTGTTAGAGCTTCTGTCTGGTCTATCACCGCCTCGTCTGCTAGAACTTTTATTCTTGTTGTTATTTTCACTTCTTCTGCCTCCAGATGATTTTTCTGAACTTCGACGTCTACCAAAACCACCACCATCTTTATTGCCAAATGGTCTTTTTCCTCCTCGTCTTCTTCCCCCACCACGTTCTTTTTTTGTGATTTCTATATTAACTCCTCTACCACTAAACTCAGGTTGATTTTCAGAAAAAGAATTTAATGTCTGTTCTTCAAATTTTTTATCGATTTCAAAAAATGAAAAAGTGTCTAAAATGTCAATGGCACCAATTTCTATATTATCAGTAATTTTTTGATCATTTATAAGTCCTATTAACCTCGCTGGGTTTAGGCTATCTTTTCGTCCAATATTTATAAAAAAACGAGTCATATTTTCATTAGAACCCCGCCCGTTTCTTCCAGTGTCCTTTGATGATAGATCATTTAAGTCTCTTGCATTTTCATAGTAAGAGAGGAAGGTGTTAAATTCTAAAGAAACAAATTTTTGAATAAGTTCTTCTCTAGATAATCCCTCTAATTTGTCATAAATACTTGGTAAAAAGTTTTCAATTTCGCTTTGCTTTACCTCTATACTATTTACTTTATCTATTAAATGCATTAATTGGTTTTGGCAAATTTCTTTTCCAGTAGGTATTTTAGCTTGAACAAATTTCTTTTTAATGATTCTCTCTATAGCTCCAATTCTTCCTTTCTCTTTGTTGCTCACCAATGCAATTGAAATACCAGATTTTCCAGCTCTTCCAGTTCTACCACTTCTATGAGTATAGTTCTCTATCTGATCTGGTAATTTATGATTGATAACATGCGTAAGACTATTTACATCTAAACCCCTGGCAGCTACGTCTGTAGCAACTAGTATTTGAACAGTTTTCTTTCTAAACTTACCCATAACAGAATCTCGTTGAGCTTGAGATAATTCTCCATGAAGTGCATCTGCATTGTATCCATCCTTAATTAGATTATCAGCTACCTCTTGAGTCTCTCGTCTAGTTCTACAAAAAATAATAGCATATATATCTGGGTTTAAATCAGCAATTCTTTTAACAGCTGGATATCTAGTTCTTTCAGAAACTAAATAATATTCATGACTTACGTCATCTGAACCTGTATTTTTTTGACCTGATGTAACTTCAACAGGCTTGGTCATATAATTTCTGGCAATTGCTTCAACTTCTCTTGGAAAAGTAGCTGAAAATAATAACGTTTGTTTTGTTTCGGGTGTAGCATCTAAAACCTTATCAAGTTCGTCTTTGAACCCCATATTTAACATTTCATCAGCTTCATCCAGGACTAGCCATTCAATATTTCCAAGCTTCAATGCTCTTCGGTTAATTAAATCTACAGTTCTTCCTGGTGTTCCAACTACAATTTGTGCACCTCTTTTTAATCCTCTTATTTGTTCTTCTATATTAGCGCCACCATAAACTGTAACTACCTTTATATTTGGCATATATTTGGCAAATTCTTTAATGTTGTTACCAATTTGAACAGCTAGTTCTCTAGTTGGTGATAAAATGATAGCTTGAGTATTTTTGTTAGTATCATCTGCTAATTCTAATATTGGAAGACTAAAAGCAGCTGTTTTACCAGTTCCTGTTTGTGCAAAAGCTTTTAAATCGTCAGTTGAGGTTATAATTTGTGGAATAGCTTTTTCTTGAATAACAGTTGGTTTTTCATACCCTAAATCTGTTAATGCTTTGTTGATAGGTTCTTTTAAACCTAATTCTAAAAATGTTGACATACTGTGTTTTTTTGATCCACAGACGCCCACCTGTAAATCCTAATTTATATTACGACTTGATCTTTATAGAATAATACCTTCAATGAAAAATCGTGCAAATGTACCATAAATAAAATAAAGTTTGGTGCAGTTTACTTTCTAGCTAATTCTTCTATTTGGTTAAAAATATTTCTTGAAGATAGGGATGCATAGGAATTGATAACAACACCCTTTTTGTCTATTAAAATAGTTCTGGGAAGTTGACTAGTTAAGAAAGAGTTTGCTTTGCTGTTGGTATCTAAGTAATATTGGGATTTAATATCTAATTTTAAAATCCTGTTATTATTATCTCCATATATTTTTACACCTATAAATTTTAAATTGGGATATTTTTCAGACAAGTACTTAACTCTACTTGCTATAAAGTCTTTTCCAATAAATTCAGGGTTCCAAAAATATAAAACACTTTTTTTGTTTTTTATTAACTTCCTAACTGATTTTTGTGTCTTATTATAATCTATTATATAGAAGTCATTCAATAATGTACCCTCTTCAATTTTTTTTACATCAGATGTCAAATTAACTATTAATTTATTATCATCAAGATTTGTGTTAAGGTCTAGGAAAGTATTAACAGTGTTTTTATTAATTCTTTTTGTTGATTTCCAGTAAAAATGTCGGATAAAAATTTTCCTCAACATAGAGTTTTTAGAATTTTCATCATTTAATTCTGTAGATATTGCTTTTAGAAGATTATCTGTAAATTCATCCGAATTTAGATCATGGCCTAGAGAATTAACTTTGTTGTATAAATTGCTTAGTACATAGTCTCTGTAGGCATAGAAAAACATTAAAGAATCATTACCTAAAGTGATATACTCCCTATGTTTGTAAAAATCTTTATTAATATCTAGATGTTCATCGTGGTTTATTTTGGCGGAGTGAGCTAGTGGATAGTTTTCAACCTTTGAATATAATGGGAAGGTTAACGCAGTCTTTAGAATGTTATTAAATTTATCTGACTCTTCTGGGTGATTGTTAATGAAATCATTGTATCTATTAAGTTTAATTTTTTCAGTTTGTATAACTTTCTCACTAAATTCGGAGGGAGATAAATTATAGTATTGATAAAAGATTTTTCTTTCCTCCTCCGATTCTAAAAAACTGTCAATTAATAAATTATTTCTTTCAGCCCCTTTTCCACTAAATACCAATGTTTCATCAAAATTCCAAGTATTAAGTCTAATTAAAAGACTGTCTTTAGGTTCTAGATAAACATATTGTTGTTCATTTCCATGTTTGAAATTAAATAAACCTTCTTGTAGTGAGGGTATTTCACCAAGGAAAGAATTGTTTTTATCTAGATAAAATGTATCTAAAGGAATTTCATTTTCAAATAAAATGATACAATTAGATTTAGGATTTATAATTTTACCACCAAAGTAAGTACTGTTACAAACCTGAGTGTTGTTACATCCAAATAACACGGTTATAATTACCAATATTATCAAAGCTGTATATTGCCTAAAATGTGGATTTGAACTCATTCTTTTACAAAAATACATATCTAATTTAGTGATGCTTGTTAACAGCTTGTTAAAAGAGAGTATACAAACTAAATTTAAAATCAATGTTTTTATGATTAATCATCCTTTATTTTTAAGTCAAAACATAAATGTATTTACTATTTTTGCACGGAATTTAAGAAAAATTAAAAATGTTATCAGTTTCAAATTTATCAGTTCAGTTTGGCAAGCGTATATTATTTGACGAAGTAAATACAAAATTTCTAAACGGAAATTGTTACGGTATTATAGGTGCAAATGGCGCTGGTAAATCTACTTTTTTAAAAATAATTTCTGGGAAAATGGAGCCTACCTCAGGCCATGTATCTTTAGAGACAGGTAAAAGAATGTCTGTATTAACTCAAGATCATTATGCTTTTGATGAATTTCCTGTTTTAGAAACAGTAGTAATGGGTAATAAAGATCTTTTTGCAATTAAATCCCAAATAGATGCTCTGTATGCAGATTATTCAGATGAAAATGCTGATAAGATTGGTGAGCTACAGGTAACTTTTGAAGAAATGAATGGTTGGAATGCAGATTCTGATGCAGCTGCTATGCTTTCTAATTTAGGAATTAAAGAAGATTTACATTACACTTTAATGAGCGAATTAGATGGTAAACAGAAGGTTAGGGTTTTGATAGCTCAGGCATTATTTGGTAATCCAGATGTGTTAATCATGGATGAACCTACAAATGATTTAGATTTTGAAACTATAGCTTGGTTAGAAAACTTTTTAGCAAATTTTGATAATACAGTCATTGTTGTATCTCATGACCGTCACTTTTTAGATGCAGTATGTACACACATTTCTGATATTGACTTTGGTAAAATAAATCATTTTTCAGGCAATTATACCTTTTGGTATGAATCTTCCCAACTAGCTGCTAAACAAAGAGCTCAACAAAATAAAAAAGCAGAGGACAAAAAGAAAGAACTAGAGGATTTTATTAGACGTTTTTCTGCAAATGTTGCAAAATCAAAGCAGGCGACTAGTAGAAAAAAAATGATTGAAAAACTGAATGTAGATGACATAAAACCCTCTAGTAGGCGGTATCCTGCAATCATTTTTAAAAGTGAAAGAGAGGCAGGTGATCAGATTTTAAATATTGATGGATTGTCAAAATCAAATTCAGAAGGTACTTTATTCAATGATATTCACATAAACTTAAACAAAGGTGATAAAGTAGCTGTAATTTCAAAAAATTCGAAAGCAATTTCAGCTTTTTATGAAATAATAGCAGGTAATATAGTTGCTGATTCTGGGAAGTATGATTGGGGAGTAACTACTACACAATCTTATTTACCACTCGATAACTCGTCTTATTTTGAAGATGGAAGCTTAAATTTAGTTGATTGGTTAAGACAATATGCTCAGACTGAAGAAGAAAGAGAAGAAGTTTTTTTAAGAGGATTTCTCGGTAAAATGATTTTTTCAGGTGAAGAAGCCCTTAAGAAAAGCAATGTTCTTTCTGGAGGAGAAAAAGTACGGTGTATGCTTTCAAGAATGATGATGAAAAGGGCTAATATTCTAATATTAGATGAGCCAACTAATCATTTAGATTTAGAATCTATACAAGCTTTAAATAATTCACTAATTAATTTTTCAGGAACTGTATTGTTTTCAACACATGATCATGAATTTGCACAAACAGTAGCTGACAGAATTATTGAATTAACACCCAATGGTGTCATAGATAGATATTCAACTTTTGATGAGTATTTAAATGATACTAAAGTGAAAGAGTTAAGAGAAAAAATGTATAAATAGTTAAAAGAAGTTATTTTTTCAAAGGACTTACAATTTCAACATCACTAAAGGAAATTGCTCCTCGAACAACACCATCAATTGTATTTTTTAAAGCCTCAATTAATTGAATTTTTAATTGTGTTTTGTGAAATATTAAACTAATTTCTCTAGCAGGTTTTGGAGACTTGAATTCTTTCAATAGTTTTTTATCTTTTTCATTTAAATCTAGGGTGTGTAAATAGGGTAGAAGAGTCATTCCCAACCCCTCTTTTGACAATTTTATTAATGTATCAAAACTTCCGCTTTCTAGTTGAAAACCTTTGTTATTGTTGGTTTTATAATTCCTGCAAAGGTTGATAATATTATCTTTAAAACAATGACCGTCCTCGAGTAACAAAATATCTTCCATTTCTAAATCATCAATTTCAATTTGATTTTTTTTATACAAACGGTGTTCATGGGGTGTTAAACCAACAAAGGGTTCATAGTATAAAGGGCTTTCTTTTATGAATTCATTTTCTAAAGGTGTTGCCGCTAGCCCAGCGTCTAAATTATTATCAAGTATCTTCTTAATGATTTCTTCGGTAGTTAATTCCTCAATAATCAATTTTACTTTTGGATATTTTTTTGTAAAATTACTTAAGAACATGGGTAATAAAGTTGGCATAACTGTAGGGATTATTCCTACTCTAAATTCACCACCAACATATCTTTTATGTTGATGTACGATATCTGTTATTCGACTACTTTCATTTACTATTATTTTAGCTTGTTCAACAACTTTTTTACCAATATCAGTTAATTCAATAGGTTTTTTTGATCTGTCAAATATCTGAATATCAAACTGATCTTCTAACTTTTGTATCTGCATACTCAAAGTTGGTTGTGTAACAAAACTGTGCTCTGCCGCTACAGTAAAATTTTTGTGTTCGGCGACAGAAAGGACATATTTAAGTTGTGTAATAGTCATTTATAGGATTTTACTATAAAAATAGTAAAAACTATAAGTTTATGTTATGATATTTAAATAAAATTTAAATATTCCAAAATTTACGTTGATTATTCAATTCTTCCTCTTGCTTTGCATAATCATCTGTAGAAATAACCTTTAAAAAAGAAGGATGTTGTTCTATAGCATATTCAATTTTAGTAACAATATCAGAAATTTCATCATTTTCATAATCAATGGTAAGTGGTTCTTTAATAACCATTGATTGCAATACATTTCTTTTTTTTATCATTAAGCCTTTTTTATCAAAAGAACGTCTAAATCCATCAATAACTATTGGAACTACAGTAGGTTTATAGGTTTTGATAATATGTGCAGTTCCTCTTCTAATAGGTTTAAAAGGCGTAGTTGTTCCCTGAGGAAATGTAATTACCCACCCATCATCTAAAGCCTTACTTATATTTGAAATATCGGACATTTTCACCTGTCTATTTACATTTTCACCAGCACTTCTCCAGGTTCTATCTATTGAAACGGATCCGGTGTAAGCAAATATTTTTGGAAGGATTCCTGATCGCATTGTTTCTCCAGCAGCTATATAATATAAGTTTAGTTTTGGATTCCATATATAACCAATATTTTTAATTGAATCATCTCTGCCTTTTAAAGAAGCGTTAAATACATGAAACATAGCAGCTACATCTGCAAAATAAGTTTGGTGATTAGAAATAAAAAGAACATTAGTGTCAGGTATATTCCTGAGTACTTCTGAACCTTCAATTTTCAGGTTGTTAAAACTTCTATATCGCCCGTGAGAAATAACACCAAGAATTCTAATTAACACTTTTTTAATCCATAAAATATGTCCAAAAGGATTCTTTTTAAATATGGGCATTATTTGAAAGTTGTTTAATATAATTACTTGCTAAAGTACAAAAGAATTTATGGTTTGATATTTTTTAATGCTTCTTTAATTTCACTCAAAATCATTGCAGTGGCTCCCCATATAATTAAACCATTTATTTGAAAACATGGTACAGAAGTTTTTTCCATGTAGGAATTGTTAATTTGAGTAAAGTGAATATTATTATCATCTAAAATATCATCATAGGATATTTCTAGAATTTCTTCTACTTCATTATTTTTTTTAAAACTAGGTTTCGTATGACATACACCAATAAAAGGAGTTACTAAAAAATTACTTGGAGGTATGTAAACATCAGTGAATTCTCTTAAAATGGTAGTATTTTCTTTAAACACACCAGTTTCTTCAAAAGTTTCTCTTAATGCCGTTTCTTCGAGATTATAATCTGATACTTCTGTTTTACCACCAGGGAAACTTATTTGTCCAGAATGAGTTCCATTGTAGCTGGCTCTTTTTGTAAGTAGTAAGGAAACTGTATTATTGTCATTTGGATAAAAAAGAGCTAAAACTGCTGCAATTTTTGGTTTATTAGCTTGTATTTTTTTTTCATTATATTCCAAACGAATTTTTGGAGCTAATCTAAATTGTGCATCTAATCCACCTAGTTTTATTTCTTTAATTTTAGTTGAATTTTTTAAAAACTCTTTAAAGTTCATATGCTATTCTTTTTTTTTAAAAAGAAAACCAAGGCCCAATCTCCTAAGAAATTTTTTTTCAAAATTCCAAAAGAATTTAAATTGTCCAAATAAAAAACCAACTATAGGAAGGGTGAGTTGATAAATTGGAAAAATCAATATGATTCTTAAAGGCCAATAAATGAAACCGTTCGTTAAAGATTTTGAAATACCAAATAGAGCTGTTAATGGGTCTGCAACCCAGGCTGCAAAAGAACCATTAATTGCAAAAACAATAAAAATAAGAAAGATTTGAATATTTGATGTAATACCCCAACGTGCTTTTAATTTCTCCATTTAAAAAAAATAATATGCTGCAAAAATAGAGGATTAGATAATCATAAAAAAACGAAACTAGGTAAGATTAAAAAGTTTATATATCTAGGATTTTATTTATATTACAAGCTTATAATTTTATAGTATATATAGATGAAGAAATTAGCACTGCATTGGCAGATATTATTAGGAATGTTATTAGGAGTAATTTTTGCTCTTATCATGGTAAATTTTGATTTTGGTAAAGAATTTATAAAAGATTGGATAAAACCTTTTGGTACCATTTTCATAAATTCATTGAAATTAATTGCAATTCCATTAATACTAGCAGCTCTAATAAAAGGTGTATCTGATCTAAAAGATATTTCTAAATTATCTAAAATGGGTGGAAGAACCATCGTTATTTACATCATAACAACTGTAATTGCAGTTTCTATTGGTCTAGTCCTTGTAAATATTGTAAAACCTGGAAATTCTATTTCAGATAAGACCAGAACTGAATTAGTAGATGGTTATAGCAACAAAACTACAAAATATAAAGATGAGGCATCAAAACAAAAGGAAAGTGGTCCATTGCAAGCATTGATAGATTTAGTTCCTCAAAATATTTTTGAAGCAGCTACGAGTAATAGAAATATGTTACAAGTTATATTCTTTGCGGTTTTTTTTGGCATTGGGTTGATTTTAATACCTGAAGAAAAAGCGAAGACAGTTAAAAGTTTTTTTGATGGATTCAATGAAGTTATACTAAAGATGGTAGATCTAATTATGTTGGCAGCACCATATGGTGTTTTTGCATTGTTGGCAGCTTTAATAGCAGAATCACCTAGTGTAGATTTATTTAAAGCGTTGGCTTGGTATGCTTTAACTGTTATTTTAGGGCTCGCTTTAATGATTATCATTTACAATGTCCTAGTTTTTATTTTCACCAAAAAACGACCAAGTTTTTTCATGAAAGCTATTTCACCCGCTCAATTATTAGCATTTTCTACTAGCTCTAGTGCGGCAACCCTTCCTGTTACCATGGAAAGAGTTACCGAACACATTGGTGTAGAAGAAGAAGTTGCAAGTTTTGTTTTACCAATAGGTGCTACTATAAATATGGATGGAACAAGTTTGTATCAAGCTGTTGCAGCAGTTTTTATAGCTCAGGCATTTGGAATGGATTTATCTTTTGGTACACAATTAGGGATTATAGCTACAGCAACATTAGCATCTATAGGTTCTGCTGCAGTTCCAGGAGCTGGTATGGTAATGCTAGTTGGTGTATTAGGTTATGCAGGTATTCCTGAAGCAGGTTTAGCTCTAATTTTTGCAGTTGATAGGCCTTTAGATATGTGTAGGACAGTAGTTAACGTTACTGGCGATGCTTCCGTTTCTATGTTAGTCGCTAAATCTGTAGGTAAATTAGGGAGTCCAAAACAGAAAAATTGATATAATATTTATTAGTTTACCCAGAGTAGAGTTTCTCTAATGACAGTATATCCAAAACCATCAGGTAAAATTTCACTCATTTTAGATTTTGAAGCCATTTTTTGATAGGGATTCTCATCTTTATAAGTTAAATATTTCATGGCGTCAAGAAGTGTAGAAAATCCATCACGAGTAAAAATAGATGCTTTACTAGCTGTTCCTTTTGGATGAATTCTAGTGTGAACACCCCAACTATCTAATTTTGTATTTTTTTGCATAGACATGTGGATTTGCTTGTAGATGTTTTTATTTTCATTCACAAAATCTGCGACACTTTTTGGTCTAGCATAATTAAATACAGTAAACTTTGTATTATTCCCAGCTATTGAGCTTTCATTTTGATACCATCTTATAGATTTAACCTCTCTAATTTTTTCAGTACTAATATCTTTTACTGTAAGTCCTAAAATACTTGTATCCCATTTTGCCTTTCCAGAAAATGCCTGTTCTAAGCTTTTAAAAGTATTTACTATTAGATAATTAGCCTCTAAACTATCATCATTCATTCCTGTATTTTTCATCAAACCCCATCCAGTCATATTACCATTTTTAATTTCTTGATGGGCAACTTTTGACCAATAATTCATTTCTAGACGTTCAAACTCTTCTTGATGTTCAGGAGCAACTTTAATATACATGTGCCTTGAAACTTCTTTTTGCCCAAATGACACCATTGTACACATTAAAATAATCGTAGTTAATAATTTTTTCATGTTGTTTTTTTTAAAGTTAATAATATCAAATATAATTTTTTTTGTTTCAAAACGCAACTAATGATGTTTCAAATATTTAAATTTTACTCATAAATTTTAGATATTATTTATTTAATTATACTAAATAATAAGAATCTTATAAAAATGAATTTATATTTAAAAATATATATATTAATGTTTGGTAGATAATAATTAAAATTGCAAAATTTGTATAACATTTATAAACATGAAGTTTAATCAAAATCATCATCATCATTTTTACTACTCGACTCAGGCGAAGTAAAATGTATTGATTAAAGTCAACATATTAACAACCCGTTTGAGACAATCAAACGGGTTTCTTTTTTATATAACTCTTTGATTTTTTCAAATTATTAAAAAAATAACCGATATATCGGACTATTATTATGAATACATTAAGAATTGCAATTCAAAAATCTGTGAGATTAAATGAAGACTCCCTAAAAATTATCAAAGACTGC